>FWPU01000086.1_pt1 | contig 281602 bp, 226 predicted proteins | sample 2228361 | NCBI WGS metagenome assembly FWPU01 (sample SAMEA103939777, study PRJEB20133) | metagenome
GGAGGTGGTGAAGGCCCTGCGGAGCAGGGGCATCGAGATCCCGATCATCGCGATGACGGCCCACGCCATGGTCGGCGACCGCGAGCGCTGCCTGGAGGCAGGCTGCACCGACTACGTGGCCAAGCCGCTCTCTGTAACCCATCTCCTGGCCCTGTTGGAGCAGCACGGTGCGGAGAGCTGCCCTGGGGAGAAAGTGGGCGAATGACGACAGCGAAACTGGCCCTGGTGATCGAGGACGAGCCTGCCAACCAGGACTTTTTTGTCCGTCTGTTCCGGCAGGCAGGCTTTGAGGTGTGCGCGGCGACGACCGGCCAGGAGGCGCTGGCCCTGGCCCACCAGATGCCCGACCTGATGCTGGTGGCGGTGGACTTGCAGTTGCCGGATGTCCCTGGCCTGGAGCTGGTGGAGCAGTTGCGGGGGCTGCTGCCAGGGGCGCTGCTGCTGGTGACGACCATGTGGGACGAGCCGGATATGATCAGCCGCGCCTTTGAAAACGGCTGCGATGTGTTCCTGGTGAAACCGCACGGGTTTATGGAGCTTTTCCGGCGGCTGAGGGAGCTACCGGCGGGCCGGGACCAGCTTACCCGCGTGGTGATCGACCAGTACGGCCTGCGCCCTTATTACGGCTGACGATCCCCTGCGCCCTCTCAACCCACAAACGTAAAAGCCTGTGTGCGCAACCACCTGCATCACCGGACGTATACCCTGTAGCGGTGAGCAATGCTGTGCTGTCTGGGATTGCCAGGGCAGGGCGCACGCTGTGCCACAAGTCGATGTGGTTGATTTAACTGCGGAATGTTCGGTAGCATACGAACGAGGATAGAGAGGTCATCGGCGCGAGGGGCGACCATGAGCAGAGGTGTGGTCAGCCGCCAGCGGGTGGCAAAAACCAGGCGGCGCGGCTCTGACCGCGTCGAGCGGCTGATTGGGGGGCTGGGTGAGGACGATCTGGTGGAGCTGGAGACGCTGCTGATAGCCCGCGACGAAGACGCATTCCACCAGTGAGACCTGGCAGCGGGGCGGACAGGGTAGAGGGATTATAAATGAAGGAGGGCGCATGCGTGGCATCCGACGACACTGGAGGTCTGTGGTACTCTGGCTGATTGCCATGTTGATCCTGGGTTGGCTGGCCGCCAACGGGGCTGCCAGTGCGCCGCCTTTGGTTGCCGTGGCGCTCTTCTTTGTACCGGCAATAGCGGGCATCCTCACTATTCTGATACTGCGTTTTTTGGGTGAAAACAGGCCGGACCAGGCCCAAATGGAATCCCGATCCCGAAAGAGAAAACGGGCTGGCCCTGACCGGATCGCGCGACTCCTCGAATCGCTTGACGAGAACGAGATTGTTGAGCTGGGGACGTGGTTGATGGCTCGCAAGGAAGAGTCCCTGCGGGGAAGATAGCGGGCCTGCGCCCACCACCAGAAAGGGAATTGATGACGGAGACACAGCTCGAAAAGGAGATTCGCCAGCAGCCGGAGGCGCTGCGGCGGCTGATAGCGGAGGAAAGCGCGCGCGTGGCCGAGCTGGCGGCGCATCTCCGCCGGGCCGGGCCGCGCTTCGTGCTGATTGCGGCGCGCGGCTCCTCCGATAACGCGGCGGTCTACGGCAAGTACGCGCTGGGGGTGTTTGCCGGGCTGCCGGTGGCCCTGGCCGCGCCCTCTGTGGTCACCTACTACGGGCGCATGCCGGACGTGAGAGAGGCGCTGGTGGTGGGCATCTCCCAGAGCGGCCAGGGCGAGGACGTGATCGCGGTCGTGCAGCAGGCCAGGGAGCAGGGCGCGGTCACGCTGGCTGTGACCAACGACCCGGAGTCCCCGCTGGCCGGCGCTGCCGGGCACTGCATTCCCCTCCATGCCGGGCCGGAGCGCAGCCTGGCCGCCACCAAGACCTACACGGCGCAACTGGCGGTGATGGCCCTGCTGGCGGCCAACCTGGCCGACGCCCCCCGGCTGCGCGAAGACCTGGCACAGTTGCCGGATTGGGTGGCGCACGCCCTGGAAGCCAGCGCGGACGTTCCGGCGCGGGCGGAGCGTTACCGCTATATGGCCTACTGCGTGACGCTGGGGCGCGGCTTTAACTACGCCACGGCTTTCGAGCTGGCGCTGAAGCTCAAGGAGCTGACCTACACCGTCGCCACGCCCTACAGTTCGGCGGACTTCCGGCACGGGCCGATTGCCCAGGTGGAGGAGGGCTTCCCCATCCTGGCCATTGCGCCGGAGGGGGTGGTGCAGGACGACATGGTTGACCTGATGCGCGACTTGCAGCAGCGGCAGGCCGAGCTGATGGTGATCAGCAACAACGAGGAGGTGCTGGCTCTGGCCCGCACCCCGCTCCCCATCCCCCGGGTTCCGGAGTGGCTCTCGCCCATCGTGGCCGTGATCCCCGGCCAGTTGCTGGCCCTGGGATTGGGCCTGGCCAGGGGCTATGATGTCGACCATCCGCGCATGCTGCACAAGGTGACCATCACCCGCTAGCGCAGCGCCGCCAGCCGGGCCGCGCTACGGCAGAATGCCCGGCTGGAAGTCGAAATCCAGGATGCGCGCCGCAACCTGATCGATGTGCTGGCTCCAGGGGTGTTGGGGGTGCTGGAGCGCAAAGACTCCCCGGCTGGCCAGATGGGCCACGCCCTCTTCGTAGTGCACGCTGCCCATAACCTCCAGCCCGTAGCGCGCCCTGGCCTCCCGGACCAGCGACTCGCCATAGGGGCCATGCTGCGCGGGCAGCTTGTTGAGCAGCAGGAAGGTGGGCGGCTCCCCCCGCCTGCGGATGGCGTCCAGCAACAGCAGCGTGCCCGCCAGGTCCTGCTCGTCCGGCGGCAGGGTGATGAGGACCAGGTTGGAGGCAATGGCGATGATCAGCGCCTCGCTGTGGAAGCCGGGCGGGGTATCCACCAGCAGGTAATCAAGCTGGTGGCGCTCGCCCAGGGCGCGCAGGCCGGTGTACAGCAGGCTGCAATCGAAGCCTTCTCGCAACATGCGCAGGATGTCATCCAGTTGGCTGCTGGCTGGGACGGCGATGATCTCGTGGGGCAGGCGGTCATCTTGGAACCGGGCGACGATCTCATCCAGCCTGGCCTCGTCCCACAGGTAGTCGTTCAGGGTTGGGCGGGGGTTGGGCAGGCCAAAGAGGATGTGCAGGCCCGGCGCGTGGACATCCGCATCGACGATGCCGATTCGTTTGCCCTGCTGGGTCAGGCTCACGGCGATGTTGGCGAGCAGGGTGGTCTTGCCCGTGCCAGCCCGGAAAGCGTGGAGGGTGATCGTTCTGGCGGCCATGGCTTGCCGGGGGGACCCCACCACTCAGGCGGTGGCCCGCGCCTCCTGGACGACGGCCATGATCTCCCTGGCCGTGGCGCGAATCTCCTCCAGCGGGCGGCTGCCGTTGCCAGCCAGGCCATCCCCGGCCACGCCGCAGGCCGCCGCGCCCGCCCGCAGGAAGTCCCCGATGTTGCCCACGTGCATGTAGCCGTTGCAGGTGAAGTCCAGGTCGTCCAGCGGGCCGCGCATGGCCCGGAAGTAGTTGACGCCCAGCGCCCCCGCCGGGAAGAACTTGATCAGCTTGCAGCCCAGCGCTGCCGCCGTGACGGCCTCGGTCGGCGTGGCCGCGCCGGGGACCATCAGCGCGCCCGCCGCGTGGGCGGTGGAGACGGAGGCCGCGTCCAGGATGGGGGAGACCAGGAACTGCGCCCCGCAGTCCAGGGCCTGGCGCACCTGGGCCGGGTTGAGCACCGTGCCCATGCCGGCCAGCAGGGCGTCCCCGAAGCGCTGGCGCAAGGCCGCCAGCGAGTCCTGCCAGCCGGGCGAGTTGCGGGTAAGCTCGACGACGGTGATGCCCGCTTCCAGCAGGACATCGCAGACGGCGGCGGCTCTATCCGGTGGAAAGTCGCCGCGCAGGACGGCGATGATCCCACATTGGCGGATGGCATCCAGGGCGTGTGTGGCTTCCATAGGGAGTGTTTCTCCTGGCTGTATAGGTGGCCTGTGGTTGTGTGGGAAAGGGCCATGCTGAGCGCTGGCGCTTTCGTTGAAGGGGTGGAACGATCTGCCTGCGATTATAACTCATCGTGCGGATTGCGGTATTGGCGGGCGGGCTATCCCCGGCCCTATAATGCAGCCAGGACGAAGACGGCCATTTTTAAGGAGTGCCTGGCTCATGATGCCCCGCCAACTGCCCCTGATCGCGCTGGCCTTGCTGCTGTTGCTGACGGCGGCTTGCGCGCCCTCCCGTGAGATTCCTACCGTGATGGTGCTTGACGCGATGACGACCGAGCAGGTGGCCACGGCCACCGCCGCCGCCCTGGCGACCTCCCTTGCGCCGCCGACCCTGCCCCCCACCTGGACGCCGTCGCCTGTGCTGTCTCCGACGCCGGAGGCGCTGACAGAGACGACTTCCCCGGCGGCGACCGAGCCGCAGGAGCGGCTGGTCTACGTGGCCGACGGCGCTTTCTGGTCGGTGAACGTGGACGGCACGGGGCTGGCCCCGCTGACGGGGGCGGTCGGCGCGCGGGACCTGGCGCTTTCCCCGGACGGGCGGCAGGTGGCCTTTATCGCGCCGGGGCCGGGCAGTGCGCTGGAGGTCTTCGTCCTCAACCTGGGGGACGCTACGGTGCGCCAGGTGACCTCCCTGGGCTTTGCCGATGTGGTGGACCCCTCCTGGCATCCCGATGGCAGCCAGGTGATCTTTGCAGCAGGGCGCTACCAGGGCCAGGAGCGGGAGGTCTACACCGTGCGACCGGACGGGCAGAGCCTGCGGCAGCTTACCACGCTGGCCATGCAGGGCCTCTCCGACCCCATCTTCACGCCGGACGGCAACGGCATCCTCTTCGCTGCGCCGGGACTGATGCTGATGGACCTGGCAAGCGGCGACCGGACGACGCTGACCGTCAGCTCCGGCTCCCTGAACGACTCCTCGCCGCGCTTCCGGCCCGGCAGAGACCAGGTGGTTTACATTGAGCTATACCTGGGCGAGGCGGGCTACCCCGGCGGCCCGCTGCGCTACTTTGACCTGAACACCTTCAACCCGGACGCCGAGCCGCCCACGCTGGTGGACCTGTACGTGCAGTCCTTTGTCTTTGCGGCCAGCGGGCAATGGCTGGCCTTCACCAGCCATGATGGGGTGTACCTGGTGGATTTCGATACCATGTCCTCGCGGCAACTGACCGGGACCGGCGGCGTGCTGCCCCGCGTGGCCATCAGCCCGGATAGCAGCCGCATCGCCTACCTTGCCGGTAACACGACCGGCGGCGGCGCGCCGCAACTGGTGATCAGCGGGCGGGCCGGGCGCGACCCACGGGTAGTGGCGGATGTGGCGGCGCAGGAAGTTGGCGACCTGCTATGGGTGGCGGCCAACTGAGCGCCAGGCCGCGTGATCTCCTCAGGGTCAGGATTCGCTGTTTGCCACCAGCCGGTGCAGGGCGCGCACGGCAGTCTTGTCGTCTTTGGAATCAATGACCATGGAGATGCTGCTCTCCGACGCGCCCTGTGCGATGACCAGCACGTTGACCCCGGCCTCGGCCAGCGTGCCGAAGATGCGCGCGGCCACGCCCGGCGTGGAGCGCATTCCCGCCCCGACCACAGTGATGATCACCACGTCTTCCTGCGCCCACACGCGGTCCACGTCCCGGCGCTCCAGCTCCCTGGCCAGTTCCTCCTGGATGGCCTTCACGGCGCGGGCCGAGTCGGTATCCCGCACGATGAAGCAGAAGCTCTGCTCCGAAGAGGCCTGGGAGATAACCAGCACGTTGACGTTCTGCCGCGCCACGGCGGAGAAGGTGCGCCCGGCGATGCCCGGCACGCCCATCATGCCGCGCCCGGCCACCGTGATCAGGTGCACATCCGGGATGATGGTGATGGCTTTGGCCGTCCCTTTGGTGATCTGCGGCTCCGGCTGGATGCGGGTTCCCGGATGGGTGGGGTTGAAGGTGTTGCGCACCAGGATGGGCATGCCCTGTTCCATCACCGGGAGGATGGTGCGCGGGTGCAGGACCTTGGCCCCGAAGAAGGCCAGCTCGCCCACCTCACGGTAGGAGAGGACCGGGATCACGCGCGCGTCCGGCACCAGGCGGGGGTCGGTGGTCATCACGCCGTCCACGTCGGTCCATATCCATAGCTCGTCGGCCTCCACACAGGCGGCCAGGATGGCGGCGCTGTAGTCGCTGCCGCCGCGCCCCAGCGTGGTGGTGATGCCCTTCTCCGTCGCGCCGATGAAGCCGGTCACGATAGGCAGCACGCCGGCCTTGAGCCGGGGGACCAGCCGCTCCTGCACGCGGGCGTGGGTCTTGTCCATCAGAGGGACGGCGTTCTGGAAGGTGTCGGTGGTGACGATGAGGTTGGTGGCGTCTACGGGCAGGGCCGCCGCGCCGCGCTGCTGGAGGTGAGCCGCCAGCAGCCGGGCGCTGAGCCGCTCACCAATCGAGGCTACGGCGTCCAGCCCGCGCGGGGTGACCTCCCCCAGCACGGCGATGCTCTGGCAGAGGGCCTGGAACTCGTCGATCAGGCGGTGCACCTCCGCCAGCAGCGCCTCCTGGGCTTCGCCGTTGGCGACCAGGGCGCGCCCGGTCTCGTGGTGACGGTCGCGCAGGTCGGCGGTGGCCTTGATGTACGCCTGGGGGTCGCCCTCGGCGGCGGCGCGGGCCGCGCTCAGCAGGGTATTGGTCACCCCGGTCATGGCGGAGACGACGGTGAGCACCTGGTGGCCCTCCTCCGCCGCGTTCAGGATGATCTGGGCCACGCCCTTGATGATGGTGGCGTCGCCCATTGACGTGCCGCCGAATTTGAAGGTCAGTAGCGCCATCGTGCACCCCCTGCTGTCCGCGCGACTCAAACAAGTTGACCGGGCAGAGTAGCACGGCGCGGTTGGGCTGTCAACGATCTGGGTGCTGCTTGATACCGGATGGTAGAAGGCGTATAAATGCCTCTGGACAGGATTCACAAAAATAGAGAGGGGACACAGGTGATGAAGATCATGGTCGCGCCGAATGCCTTCAAGGGTGCGCTCTCTGCCCTGGAGGCAGCGGCCTGCCTGGCCAGGGGGTTGGAGCGCTCCGGGCTGGCGTGCACCATCGAGCAGATGCCCATCGCCGACGGCGGCGACGATACCATGGCCGTGCTGGTGGCGGCGGGCGGGGAGGTCCGCCCAGCGATGGTGGAGGGGCCGCTGGGGCGGCCTGTGCGGGCGGCCTGGGGGCTGCTGGCGGACGGCCAGACGGCGGTGGTGGAGATGGCGCGGGCCTCTGGCCTCAAGCTGCTCAAAGCGGAAGAACTCAACCCGCTGCGGACCTCCACCTACGGCACCGGCCAGTTGGTGGCGGCGGCGGTGGGGGCCGGGGCGACCGAGGTCATCGTTGGGGTGGGGGGCAGCGCGACCGTGGACGGCGGCGCGGGCTGTGTGCAGGCGTTGGGGGTCCGCCTGCTGGACGAGCACGGAGCGGAGGTCCCTCGGGGCGGGGGGGCGTTGGGGCGCGTGCGGCGCATCGACACGAGCGGGCTGCACCCGGCCTTCCGCGAGGGGAAGGTGCGGGTGCAGGTGGCCTGCGACGTGGACAACCCCACGCTGGGGCCGCGCGGCGCGGCGGCGGTCTTTGCCCCGCAAAAGGGGGCCTCGCCGGAGCAGGTGGCGCAACTGGAGGCCAACCTGCGCCACTTCTTCACGCTGGTGGCGGAGCAGCTCGGCGTGGACGTGCGCGACCTGCCGCGCGGCGGGGCGGCGGGGGCGCTCTCCGCCGGGCTGGCAGCCTTTCTGGGGGCGGAGCTGCGTAGCGGGATTGAGCTGGTGCTGGAGGCGCTGGGCTTTGAGCAGCGGGTGCAGGGCGTAGACCTGGTGATCACGGGCGAGGGGCGCATGGACAGGCAGACGCTGGGCGGCAAGGGGCCGTTTGGGCTGGCGATGGCGGCGCTTGAGCACGGCGTCCCCACGGTGGCCGTGGTGGGGGGCATCGGCGAGGGGGAGGAGGCGCTGCTGGAGGCCGGGCTGGCGGCCATCCTGCCCATCGCGCCGGGGCCGATCCCGCTGGAGGACGCGCTGGCCAACGCGGGCGAGTACCTGGAGCGCGCCGCGCTGCGCCTGGGGCGGCTGTTGATGCTGGGGCGCGATCTGGGCTAAGATTAGACGACATATTCAGCCCCCCGGCGCGAGGAGCGCACCATGAACACCCTCCAGCTTGAGCAGTCCACCACCGGCAACGCGCACGAAGTGCGCCTCACGTTGCAAGGCGAGGGCCTCCCCACCATGCGGGCCAGGGCCAGCTTCGCCTTTGAACTCACGCCGCAGGATCGCGGGGACATCCGCTGGTACCTGGAGGATTACCTCCAGCATCCGCTTGACCCCGCGCCGCAGATCGCCGCCCGTATCGAGGCGCGCATGGTCGAGATCGGGCGGGAGCTGTTCCAGAACGTGTTCCAGGGCAACGACGCGGCGCGGGACCTGTGGGCCAGGGTGCGCGACAGCCTGCACGAGACGCGGGTGGAGGTCTTCAGCGAGGTGCGGGAGGCGGCCAGCATCCCCTGGGAGCTGCTGCGCGACCACCGCACGGATACCCCGCTGGCCCTGCAAGTCCCGGCCTTCGTCCGCACGCATCTGGAGGCCCCGCGCTTCCAGATGCCTGAGGAGGCCGCCGACCGCGTGCGCATCCTGCTGGTGATCTGCCGCCCACGGGAGCGGGAGGACGTGCCGTTCCGCTCGGTGGCCAGCCGCCTGCTCAAGGGCTTAGGGGAGCAGGCGCGGGAGCTGTTCCAGCTTGATGTGCTGCGCCCACCCACCTACGAGCAACTGGCCCGCGCCCTGCGCGCAGCCAGGGCGGCGGGCAGGCCCTACCACATCGTCCACTTCGACGGGCACGGCACGTATATTGACGCGCCGGAGCCAAGCAGAATAGCCGAGATTTTGAACGGGCTTGGATCGCTGCTGCTGTCCGGTGTGCAGGCCGGGGCGCACGGCTACCTGATGTTTGAGAATCCCGAACTGGAAGACAACGTCGAGCTGCTCGACGGGCAGCGGCTGGGCGACCTGCTCTACGAGACCGGCGTGCCGGTGCTGGTGCTCAACGCCTGCCGCTCCGCCCACGCCGAGGCCCCCGAAGCGCCGGAGGCCCCCGAAGGCGAGCGCGACGTGCAGGAACAGGTGCGCGGCTTCGGCTCTCTGGCGCAGGAGGTCATCGACAAGGGCGTGGCCGGGGTGGTGGCCATGCGCTACAACGTCTATGTGGTGACGGCGGCGCAGTTCGTGGCCAACCTCTACGGCGCGCTGGCGGCGGGGCACAGCCTGGGCGAGGCGGTGACGCTGGGCCGCAAGAACCTGGCGGATAACCCGCTGCGGACCATCGCCTACGACCCCGTCCCCTTGCAGGACTGGCCTGTCCCGGTGGTCTACGAGACCGCGCCGATTCAACTGTTCCCCCGCCGTGCGGAGGCGGAGGGGCTGATGGTCACCCTGGAGAGCGGCCAGGCCACGCCGGGGCGGGGGACGCTGGTGGACGTGCCGCCGCCGCCGGACGCGGGCTTCTTTGGCCGGGACGAGACGTTGCTGGCCCTGGACCGCGCCTTCGACGGGCAGCGCGTGGTGCTGCTGCACGCCTACGCCGGGAGCGGCAAAACGGCCACCGCCGCCGAGTTCGCCCGCTGGTACAGCCAGACAGGCGGTGTGGAGGGGCCGGTGCTCTTCACGTCCTTCCAGCAGCACATGCCATTGCCCCGCGTCCTGGACGCTATCGGGCGGGTCTTTGGCCCGGCGCTGGAGCAGGCCGGTGTGCAATGGCTGGCCCTGCCGGACGAGGCGCGGCGGGACGTGGCGCTCCAGGTGATGCGGCAGGTTCCCGTGCTGTGGATCTGGGACAACGTGGAGCCGGTGGCGGGCTTCCCCGCCGGGACGGAGTCGGCCTGGACGGCGGAGGAGCAGCGGGAGCTGGCAGACTTCCTGCGGGAGGCGGCCAACACGACCAGGGCCAGGTTCCTGCTGACCTCCCGGCGGGAGGAGCGCGACTGGCTGGGCGACCTGCCCCGGCGCATCCGCGTGCCGGCCATGCCCATGCAGGAGCGGGTGGAGCTGACCAAAGCGCTGGCGGAGCGACACGGCCACCGCATCACCGACGTGGCGGACTGGCGGCCCCTGCTGGCCTTCACGCGCGGCAACCCGCTGACGATCACCGTGCTGGTGGGGCAGGCCCTGCGCCAGGGGCTGCGGACGCGCGAGCACATCCAGGCCTTTGTGGAGGCGTTGCAGGCGGGGGAGGCGGTCTTCCAGGATGCCGAGGAGAGCGAGGGGCGGGACCGCTCCCTGGGCGCGTCGCTCAGCTACGGCTTCGGGCAGGCCTTCACGGAAGCGGAGCGGCGCATCCTGGCCCTGCTGCACCTCTTCCAGGGTTTTGTGGACGTGCAGGTGTTGAGAGTGATGGTCAATCCCACAAGTGGGGACTGGGGGCTGCCCGGTTTTAAGGATTTCACGGAGGTCTGGGGCACGGCCCTGCTGGACCGCGCCGCCGAGATCGGGCTGCTGACGGCCCACGGCGACGGTTATTACAGCATCCACCCCGCCCTGCCCTGGTACTTCCGGCGGATGTTCGAGACCCACTACGGCGCGCCGGAGCGGCTGCAAGCCGCCCGCGCTTATGTGGAGGCGATTGGCGAGTTAGGGGTCTTTTATACCGGTGCGTATGTGACAGGCCACCGCGACGTGATTGACCTGCTGGCCGCCGAGGAGGCCAACCTGCTGTACGCCCGCCGCCTGGCGCGGGAGCGCGGCTGGTGGGACGCAGTCATTGGCGCCATGCAGGGCCTACGCGCGCTCTACGACCACAGGGGAAGGCGGGCAGAGTGGCAGCGGCGGGTGGAGGAGATAACGCCGGACTTCGTGGATGGGGCCACAGACGGCCCGCTGCCGGGCCGGGAGGCGGAATGGAGTCTGGTCACGGAATACCGTGTCGGGCTGGCGATGGAGCAGCGGGACTGGGCGGCGGCGGAGCGCTTGCAGCGGCTAGCCGTGGCGTGGAACCGCCAGCGCGCCGCTTCCCTGCTAAACCAACCGGCGGAGGCGCTGGACGCGGCGGGGCGCAACGCTATTCGCTCGTTGGCCGTTTCGCTGGAATTATTGGGCCACATCCTGCGCGAGCAGGGCAGGGATGAATGTGTGGCAGTTTATGAGGAGGCCATTCCGCTATGCCAGCGAATCGGTGACAAACCGGAGGAAGCTATTGTGTGCTTCAACCTGGGTCATGCCTTTAAGGATCTCCCCACCCTGCGCGACCTGAACCGGGCGGAGGACTGGTACCGGCGCAGCCTGGAGCTACACGACGCGCGCGATCGGCTAGGGCGAGGAAAGTGCCTGAACCAGTTAGGTGCAATTGCCTGTGAGCGTTTCCGGGAGGCGCGGGAAGTCGGGCGGCCCGAAGAGGAACTGCTGGAGCACCTCACCGACGCGGCGCGCCTGTATCACTGGGTGCTGGAGCTGCTGCCCCCGGATGCAGTAGACTCTAGGGCGGTGGCGCACAACCAGCTCGGCTTCACCTACGGCGAGGCGGGCCAGGTGGACCGCGCTCTGCACCACTTCCGCGAGTCGATCCGCCTGAAGGAGCTGGCTGGCAACATCTATGCTGCTGGCACAACGCGCTACAACGTCGGCCTGGCCCTGGCGCGAGCGGGCCGCCTGGAGGACGCGCTGCTCTACGCCCGGCAGGCGCTGGATGACTTCCGGCCCTACGGCGCGGGCGCGGCGCAGGATATACAAGATACGCAGCGGTTGATTGGACGGATCGAGGAGGATCTGCGGCGGCGGGGCGAGGGTAGGTGAGCGGCCCCGGCAGGCCATGAGGCGCTGAGCCAGGAGGGGGGAGTGCGATGGCCTACAAAAGCGAGGCGGAGGCGCGGGCGGAGACGGTCACGCTGGCGCTGTTCGTGCTGGTCTTCGGGCTGTTTCTGCTGGCGGGCAGCCCCTTCGACCCGCTGGCGCTGCTGCTGGGCGGACTGGTGCTGCTCGGCTCGGCGGTCTACCAGTCGCGGCGGGGGTGGCCGGTCAGCCTGCTCACCTGGGCGCTGGGGCTGCTGCTGACGCTGGGCGGCCTGGGGCTGAAGGTCTTCCTGGTGGCCGTCTTGCAGATCAACTGGCTGGCCATCGGCCTGCTGCTGGTGGGCGGCTGGGCGTTGTACCGTGCCGTGCTGGCGCGGCGCTGAGCGGCAATGGACGCGCAATCCCGCCGCCGGGCGCGGACCCGGCGCTGGCTGCGCCGGGCGGCGCGGCTCTTCCAGGCGGCTGCCCTGCGGGTCACCGTGCGCGGCCAGGAGCACATCCCGGCGCGGGGGCCGCTGCTGGTGCTCTTCAACCACCTCTCCAACCTGGACGGCCCGCTGGTGGTGGCCAACTTCCCCCACGACCTGGAGCTGGTGGGGCCGGGGGACTTCCGGCTGCTGCCCATCGGGCAGTGGGCGCTGAGGGCCTACGCCATGACGCTGATCCCGCGCGGGCGGGCAGACCGGGGCAGCCTGAAGGCGATCATCGAGCACCTCAAGGCGGGCCGCATGCTGGCCATGGCCCCGGAGGGCGGCACCTGGGAAAAGCGTCTCTCGGAGGTCAAGCCGGGCGCGGCCTACGTCTCCCAGGTCACGCAGGCCCCCATCCTGCCGGTGGGCTTGGGCGGGGTCTACGGGGTGGAGTGGGAACTGCTGCGCCTGCGGCGGCCCCGCGTCACGGTCACCTTTGGCGAGGTGATGCCGCCCGTGCCGCCCAGCGCGGACCGTCGGCAGCGCGAGGCCGACCTGGAAGCCGCCTCGGCGGCCATCGTGGCGCGCATCTACAGCCTGCTGCCGCCGGAGGACCGGGCGCGCTACGACCGCTGGGGGCGCGAGACCTACGAGCTACGGGTGGAGTTCACCGCGCCGGGCGAGGGCCTCCCGCTGGCCTGCGACGGCCCGCCGCTGCCGGACATGGCCGCGTTGGGCGAGCTTCTGGCCAAGCCGAACCTGTTCCGTCCCTTGTGGCAGAACGCCGGGCTGGACGTGGAGCCGTTCCGCCAGGCCCGCTTCTTTGCGCCGATAGAGGTGCAGATCACGGCGCGCCGCCTGCAGGAGACGCTCTCGGCGGGGGACTTTCGTGACTATCTGCCTTACCGACTGGGGGAGGCGAAGGCAGCCCAGGCCCTGGCCGCCCTGGAGGCGCTGCGCGCTGCCTGTGACTGGGCGATGGCCCGCGACGCGCGGATGCGCCTGGTTCCGGTGGTTAACGATCCTTTAAATGCCGCTTAAATCCTGAAGAAGCGCGGCATCTTTTGCCCCCAAGTGTGTTCTAATTGTGTGGAGGTGGGCGGCGGGCTGCCGGGGCGGACCGTTTTCCTATCCGCGCGGGTGGCGGGGGCCGCCGGGATGGGTTAACCTCCGAGGCTGGCCGTTCCCAGCATGCTTGTTGTTCGGTACTGGCGCTGCGGATTGTATGAAGCAATGGCGCTTTCAGGGAGGGTGTGATTTTGTCGGAGATGATGGGGAGCGCAGCCGTCACGTCTGTGCTCGATTTTAAGACCGATGTCATTGATCTGGGGTCTCTGGGCAAGCTGCGGGTCCGGCGGCCCATGCTCAACCCGGCCCGGCTGCGCCGCCGTCTGCTGCACGGCATGGCGCACGCCTTCCAGACCCTGGCCACGTATACTACGGTGCGCGGGCAGGAGCACATCCCGGCCAGGGGGCCACTGCTGGTGCTGCCGAACCACGTCTCCAACCTGGACGGCATCCTGGTGCTGGCCAACTATCCGCGCCAGATGGAGATGGTGGGGCCGGGCGATTTCAGGATGGTGACGCTGAAGGACTGGATGTTGCGCGCTTACGGGGTCACACCCATCCGGCGCGGCTTTGCCGACGTGGAAGGGCTGAAGGAGCTGGTGGCGCACCTGAAGGCCGGGCGGGACCTGCTGATGTTCCCCACGGGGGGCATGTGGGAGAAGCGGCGGCTGGAGGCCAAGCCGGGCGCGGCCTACCTCTCCCAGGTCACCGGCGCGCCGATCCTGCCGGTGGCGGTGGGGGGGACTTACCTGATGTCCGAGCCAGCCTTTCGGATGCAGCACCCGCGTTTCACGGTGAGCTTTGGCGAGATCATGCCCGCCGTGCCGCCCAGCACCAATCGCCAGCGCCGCGAGGCCGACCTGGCGGCGGCGTCCAGGGAGATCGAGCAGCGCATCTACGACCTGCTGGAGCCGCGCGAGCGGGCGCTTTATGAGCGCTGGGCGCGCGAGGTGTACCACCTGCGGGTGGAATTTGCCCGCTTTGGGGATGCCGACCAGGCGCAGGTCGCCTATGACGGCCCGCCGCTGCCGGACATGGCCGCGCTGGCCGAGTTTGTGGCCAAGCCCAATCTGTTCCGTCCCATGTGGCAGAATGCCGGATTGCAGGTCGAACCGTTCCGGGAGTCGCGCTTCTTTGCGCCGGTCGAGGTCCAGATGGCGGCGCGGCAGCTTTGCGAGGCGCTGAGCGCGGGCGCGTTTGCGCGGTATCTGCCCTACCGCATGGGCGAGGAGGCAGCCGCGCAGGTGCTGGACGCCCTGAGGGCGCTCCGCACGCTGGCCGGGTGGGCGATGGCGCGCGGGCTGCAGATCAGGCTGACGCCGGTCTGCGTCGATCCCGGTCCGTCATAAGCTCCCAGCCTGGGAGTCAGGCCCTCTCTTTGGGGGCAGGGGGATGAAGGCGCTGGTCGTCCTCAGGTAGTCCCGGTATTCAGGCTTGCTCGCCTTAAGGTCTTTTTCCAGCAGCGCCACGCCGGAGACGCGCACCAGGAGCACGGTCATCAGCACAGGGCTGAAGACCGTCCACCAGCCGTCGGCGGCCAGCGCGACCAGGTAGAAGCCCCACCACTGGGTGGCATCTCCGAAGTAATTGGGGTGGCGGGTATAGCGCCACAGACCGGTGCGCAGGACCTTCCCCCTGTTGGCCGGGTTGCGCTTGAAGCGGGCAAGTTGCCAATCCCCCACCGCCTCGAAGAAAAATCCGACACCCCACACCAGAGTCCCCAGGCCGTCTAGCAGGGTGAGCCGGGCAGGCGTTGGACTGGCCTGCGCGGCCAGCAGCGGCGCGGAGATGATCCACAGCAACAGGCCCTGCAACAGAAAGACCTGTACCAGGCTGCGCCACCACCAGTTAGCTCCATGCTGCTCCCGCCACCGGCGGTAACGGTAATCCTCGCCCCGGCCCAGGTTGCGCCGCGCAATATGAATCGAGAGCCGCAGTCCCCAGATGGCGGCCAGCGCCACGATCAGCAGCTTGCGCGGGGGGTAGCCCTGCGGCGCCTGGGCAAAGTAGACCAGGGCGGCGACCACGAAGCCGCTGCCCCAGAAGATGTCCACAATGCTGGCGTCTTGCAGCGCCAGGCTGGCCACCCAGAGCAGGGACATCAAGGCCAGGATGAGCGCCAGCGTGGGTAAGTAAGCCTGCAAGAAGAGCGGGTCGGTCATAGCGGCCCTCTGCCGTGGCGTTTGCAACGGCTCACAGGTTGCCCTTGATCACCTGGGCCAGCTCCGGCCCGATGCCGGGCACGGCGGCGATCTCCTCCACGCTGGCCTGGCGGATGCGGTCGATGGATTTATCGAAGGCGGCCAGCAGCGCCTTGCGCCGCTTGGGGCCGATGCCGGGGATAGCATCGATCTGGGAGGCCAGGCCCTCCCTGGTGCGGCGCTGGCGGTGGCTGGTGATGGCGAAGCGGTGCGCCTCGTCGCGGATGCGCTGCATGAGGAACAGGCCCTGCGAGCGGCGTGGCAGCAGGATGGCATCCTGGCGGCCCGGCAGGAAGACTTCCTCCAGGCGCTTGGCCAGCCCCACAACGGGGACCTGGCCCTGCAACCCATGCTCTTGCAGCACCTCCAGGGCCACGTTGAGCTGGCCCTTCCCCCCATCCACGATGAGCAGGTCCGGCAGCAGCCGCCAGGTTTCATCCCGCTCTTTCTGGCCTGGATCGGGCGGCAGGGGGTTGTCGCGGGCCTCAACATAGCGGCGGAAGCGGCGTTGCAGCGCCTCCCGCATGGACTGGTAATCGTCCGAGCCTTGATGGGCGACGGACTTGATGTTGAAGCGGCGGTACTCGCTTTTACGCGGCACGCCCTTCACGAAGACCACCCGGCTGGCGACGATGGCCGTGCCCTGGGTGGTGCTGATGTCGTAGCACTCGATGCGGTTGGGCACACCGGGCAGGTCCAGCGCCTCTTGCAGCTCGCGCAGCGCGCTCTCCTGACGGTGGGTATCGGCCTGCCACTGCGCCTGGAGGATGCCAAGCATCTCGGTGGCGTTGTCCGTGGCCATGCGCACCAGGTCGCGCTTGCGCCCGCGTTTGGGTACGTGCAGGTGGACCTTTTTGCCGTCCCGCTTCTCGCCCAGCCAGCGCTCCAGCACATGCGCGCCGTCCGGCTCGGTCGGCAGGATGATCTCCGGCGGCGTGAAGGCCGCCCGGTCATAGAATTGCTGGATGAAGCCGGTGATCACGGCTGTCTCGTCTTCTTCCAGCACGTTTTCCATGGGGAAGCTCTCCCGCCCGATCAGCTTGCCCTGGCGGATGAAGAAGACCTGCACCACAGCGTCGCCGTTGGACTGGGCGAAGCCGATCACGTCCTGGTCTGGCCCGCCGACCTGGATCACCTTGCGGCTTTCGATCAGGCTCCTGATGGCCCTGATCTGGTCCCGGTAGCGGGCGGCCCGCTCGAAGTTGAGCTGCTCGGCGGCGCTCTCCATGCGCCGCGTCAGGTCGCGGAGGACGGCATCGGTGTGACCTTCCAGGAAGTGCATCAGTTGGGCGATGTTGGCGCGGTATTCCTCCTTGCTCACCGCGCCGATGCAGGGCGCGTTGCACAGCTTGATGTCGTAATAGAGGCAGGCGCGCTCGTCCTTGCCGGTGATCTCCCGGTCGCAGGTGAGGTAGGGGAAAATCTTGCGCAGCACGTCCAGCGTATTGCGGATGCTGCCCGCGCTGAAGGGGCCGAAGTAGCGGGAGCCGTCGTGCACCATGCGCCGCGTGAATTCCACGGTGGGGAAGGGGGCAGCCCAGGTCACCTTGATGTAGGGGTACTGCTTATCGTCCTTGAGCATGACGTTGTAGTGCGGCTGGTGGCGCTTGATGAGCGTGTTTTCCAGCCGCAGGGCTTCCAGCTCGCCTTCCTCGTCATCGGCTTCCCCACCGGTGACGATGAACTCGATGTCGGCGACCTGGTCGCGCAGGCGGCGCGTTTTCTGGTCGGTGACGCTGCGCTGGAAGTAGCTGCGCACCCGATGGCGCAGGCTCTTGGCCTTGCCGATGTAGAGGATGGTGCCCTCGGCGTCCTTCATCAGGTAGACGCCGGGCCGGGTCGGCAGGTTGTCCAGAATCCGTTGGAGGTGTTTGCTGATTTTCATGGGTGTTTTTTTACGGCTTGCAGCAGCGCTGACCGATCAGTACCCAATCAATGCCTGGGAGGCCCCTATTTTGCTGATGGGGCTATGGTTTACCGGCTCTTATTTTAGCGCGGCAGCCGTCCGCTGCCCAAATGTTCGGCCTGCGATTCAGGGGGAGAGGTCATAGATGGCCAGGCTGGGGCCACCGCCGGGCCGCTCGACGGTCGTCAGCAGGTCGCCCGGCGCGCGATCTGGCACGTAGGGGCTGTCCTCCGGCACGGCGTAGACTCCCTGGGCGCGGCTGGCGGCCAGCAGGTCGGCCAGCGCCTGGATGTCCTCCCCGTTGGGGTTGACGCGAGGGCACGCCACGGGGAAGGAATCCAGGGCCAGGTAGCGCAGCCCCTGGCAGTTAGGCAGCACCCCGATCACGCGCGAGACCTGCCGACCCTGCAAAAAGCCCTGCACGGCGGAGAGGCCGAACCCGGAGGCGTCGGAGGCCACGTATTCGAGGTAGTCGCCCGCGAAGAGCGGCAGCCTGATCGGAGTATGGTAGGCGGTCCAGGCGAAGGGCAGCCAGTGGGCTGCGCCGTACAGGATCACCAGGCCGGAGCCCAGGCTTTGAGCCAGCCGTGATCGATTCCGCATGGCATGGGCTAGGGCGACCGCGCCGCACAGCAGCAGGATGGCGAGCGCGGCGTGGTAGAAGCGCGTGCTTTGCCGCTGGCTGGCCCAGATGACGGCCAGGGGAGCCAGCAGGCACAGCGGCAGGTAGAACCGGCGGCGCAGGAGCAGCGCCACGAGGGCCGCCCCCAGCACGCCGAGGCCCACCGGCCCCAGGTAGGCCAGCAGCAGCGCGAGCGTGGCCCCGGCGCTCTCCACCAGGCGGGAGGCCAGCCCGCCCGTCACGTCGGGGTTGTGCACGCCGACCAGAGCGAAGTAATCGTAGCCCAGCAGGGCCAGGCCCAGCGTAAAAGCGCCGGTCAGGCCCAGGGCTGTCCCCAGCGCCACCGCCAGCCAGCCGAGCTTTCCGCGCCGGGCGTCCCGGCGGGGAGAGAGCGCCACCACGGCAGCCAGGGGGATGCCAAAGTAGGGCAGGACGGTGTTCTTGGCCCCCAGGGCGAGGAACAGCGCCAGGCCGGTCAGGGCGGCGTCCCGGTAGTCCACCCGAAGCGATACCCGGCTGGCGAAGTAGAGCGCCAGGCTAACGCCCGCCGCCGCCAGCGGGTCGGCCAGCGCCAGGCGGTCGAAGAACAGGTGGTAGGTGCTGAACAGGTAGAGCAGGCCGGCCAGCAGCATGCCCCGGCGGCCCGCCAGCAGACGCCCGACCCCCATGATGGCTGCCACGGCAGGGAGGATCGCCAGCAGGTTGGCTACCCGCGCGATCCAGAAAGTTGCGCCGGCGGGGGCCTGGAACACGGCGTAGAGCCAGATGGTAAACAGCCGACCCTGGTTGCTGTGGGCCAGGGGGGAGGTGCGCAGGCTGTAATCGGCAAACTCTACATGGAGGCTCTCGTCCAGGAAAGGCGGGAAGGCCTCAATGGCGACCAGGCGGGTGAGCCAGAAGGCCAGGAGCAGGCCGAGGCCGGGCAGGATATGGCGGCTGCGGGGGTGGGGTTTCATGCGGCTCTCTCTCAGCGGTTGCCAGTTCCGTTCAATCTTACCGTTTTGGGGATAGAATGGTCAGGGTGGCAGGCGCTTGATGACGGCGGGGGGGACAGTGGTATTATAGTGCATCGAGGGAAAAGGCGGCGAGGATGATGGCGAGGGAGCCGCAGGCCCATACGCCCGTGCTGCTGGAGGCGGTGTTGGACGCGCTCCGCATCCGCCCCGGCGCACGGATCGTGGATGCCACCGTGGGGGCGGGGGGGCACGCGGCGGCGATGCTGGAGGCCGCCGGGCCGGAGGGCCGCCTGCTGGGCATCGACCAGGACCCCCAGGCGCTGGCCCTGGCCGGGGAGCGGCTGGCCCGCTTTGGGCCGCGTGTCCGCCTGGTGCGCGCCCGCTTCGACCGGCTGGCAGCAGTGGCCGCCGCAGCGGATATGACGGCGGTGGACGCCATCCTGATGGACCTGGGCGTCTCCTCCATGCATCTGGACGATCCGGCGCGCGGCTTCTCCTTCCAGAAGGAGGGGCCGCTGGACATGCGCATGGACCCCACGCACGGCGGTCCCACGGCGGCAGATATCGTCAATACTTGGGAGGAGGAGGAGCTGGCCGATCTGTTGCGGCGCTACGGCGAGGAGCGCCACTACCGGCGCATTGCGCGGCAGATCGCGCAGCAGCGCCCCTTCAGCGGCACGGTGGAGCTGGCCAGGGCGATTGAGCAGGTCTCGCCGCGCCGGGAGAAGATCCATCCTGCCACGCGCACCTTCCAGGCGCTGCGCATCGCCGTCAACGACGAGCTGGGCGCGTTGGAGCGGGCGTTGCCCCAGGCGGTGGCTCTGTTGAAGCCGGGTGGGCGGCTGGCCGTGATCAGCTTTCACAGCCTGGAGGATCGCATCGTCAAGCGCTTCTTGCGGCAGGAGGCCACGGACTGCATCTGTCCGCCGGGGCAGCCGGTCTGCACGTGCGGGCATCGGGCGACGGTGCGCCCGGTCACGCGCAAGCCGGTCACGGCCAGCGCGGCGGAGGTGGCGGCCAATCCGCGCAGCCGTAGCGCCAGGTTGCGCGCAGTGGAGAAGTTGTGATACAGAGGGGGGTGTTCCACCTGGTCCTGTGGTTTGTGCAGTCAGGTGAGGCGTGATGGCGCAAAAAGGTCAACCCAGCCAGCCCCAGTGGATTCAGCATGCGCTGCGGCGCGCGCCCTGGCGGCGGCAGTCGCAACTGGCGGCCATGATCGCGCTGGCCCTGATCGTGGCCATCATTATCGGTGCGCTGTACCTGGCCCAGGCGACCACCGTCTCCACGACGGGCCGCCAGGTGGAAGAGCTACAGGCCTACCGGGATCGTCTGTTGCGGGAGAACGAGCAGATTCGGGCCGAGATCGCGGTCATGCGCAGCATCCCCCGCCTGATCACGCGGGCGCGGGAACTGGGCTTCGTGCGCGCGGAAAGCGACCAGATCGAGTACCTGGTGGTGGAGGGCTACATGCCGGAGCAGCCGGAGAGCGTCGCGCCGTTGCAGCAGCCAGAGGAGCCGCTGCCGGTCTACGACGAGACGTTCTACGGCTGGTTGCAGCAGCAATGGGAAATGCTGGTGACTCAGTTTGAGGAATGGGCCAGGACGACGCAGGCCGCAGAGGCAGGGGAGACGGAGCAGCCATGACCTACCGCGAGATGTTTGCCCGCCGCCTGCAACTGGTGGTGGTGCTGATGGTGATCATCGCCGTCGCCCTGCTGGCACGCCTGGTGGCCATTCAGTTCCAGCTCGATCCGGAGGAGGTGGCCTATCTGCAAGGCCTGCGCAGCTATACCCGCTTACGGGAGATCCTGCCGACGCGGGGCCAGATTTATGATCGCAACGGCGAGTTGCTGGCCGTCAACACCCTGGAATACGAGATCGGGGCCAACCCGCCCTTCATTGCCGACCCTGCCGCTGTGGCCCGCCAGCTTGCCGTGGTGCTCAACACCGACGAGCTTGAGCTGTTCAACGCTCTCAGCTCCGACCAGCCCTGGGTGTTGCTGGCGCGCCCGGTCAGCTCCGCTGTGGGGCAGGCGGTGGTGGACCTGGACATCTTCGGCATCTCGGTGGCCCCCATCCCCCGGCGGGCCTATCCGCAAGGGACGCTGGGCGCGCAGGTGCTCGGTTTTGTCAGCTACGACAAGATCGGGCACTACGGGGTGGAGGGGGCCTACCAGCGTGACCTGGCCGGGGAATCGCTGGTGGACGAGGAGAGCGCGATCCCGTTTGAGATCTCCCCCTCGCTCGGCCCGCGCCATGGGCGGGACCTGGTGCTGACCGTGGACCGCGACGTGCAGTTCCTGGCGGAGTCGGAGCTGCTGCGGGCGATTGAGGAGTCCGGCGCGGAACAGGGGACGATCATCATCATGGACCCCCGCACCGGCGCGATCCTGGCCATGGCCAGCTACCCCTCGTTTGACCCCAACGCCTTTTACGAGGTGACCGACGCGCGGGTGATGGTCAACCCGGCCATCAGCGCGCAGTACGAGCCGGGGTCTGTGTTCAAGGTGGTGACCATGGCCGTGGCCATCGAGGCCGGGGCCGTCCTGCCCAACAGCACCTACAACGACGTGGGCCTCATCGAATGCGGCGGGGTGGAGGTTTACAACTGGGACCGCCAGCCGCACGGCCTGATCGACATGACCCAGGTGCTGGTGCAGTCTTTGAACGTGGGCACGTCCTACATCGTGCGGGAGATGCTGGGGGCGACCCGCTTCTACCAGGGGTTGCAGGCCTTTGGCATCGGGCAGCCGACGCTGGTGGACCTGGAAGGCGAGGCCTCCGGCACGCTGCTGCTGCCCGGCGACCAGGGCTGGCGGGAGAGCCAGCTCTGCACCAACAGCTTTGGGCAGGGGCTGGCCGTGACCCCGCTGCAGATGCTGACGGCGGTCAACGCCCTTGCCAATGATGGATTGATGATGCAGCCGCATGTGGTGCACCAGATCATTGACGGGGAGACCGTGTACACGACGCAGCCTTCGCCCATCGGGCGTCCGATCTCGGCGCAGACGGCGCGGCTGGTCCGCGACATGATGGTGCAGGTGGTGCTGCAAAACGTGTCGGAGGCGCAGTTGCCCGGCTATACCGTGGCGGGCAAGACCGGCACGGCGCAGATACCCATCCCCGGCGGTTACGAGGAGGGCGTCTCCATCGCCACCTTCGTCGGCTTTCTGCCCGCCGATCACCCCCAGGTGTCGATCCTCATCAAGCTGGATCGGCCTGACGAGTACTGGGCCAGCCTGGTCATCCCGCCGATCTTCGCCCGGCTGGCGGAGCAGTTGGTGGTTCTGCTGGAGATTCCTCCCGACCAGGTGCGCCACGAGTTGGCCGCGCAGGGCGGCATTGTTGAGGCGATTGACCGCTAGATTGGACCGCGCATGGTTGGAGAGCTTCCTGTCGCGTTGACGATGGGCGGCACGGCGTTTTTGCTGGCCGTGATCTGGGGCGATCCCTTCATCGCCATACTGAAGCGCCTGGGGCTGGGCAAGCGCATCCTGGAGACCCTGCCGGGCAGCCACCAGGTTAAGGCGGGCACGCCGACCTTTGGCGGGCTGATGATCCTGATCCCGGCGGTGCTGCTGACCCTGGCCCTCAACCTGGCCAGCTTGCTGAACCCCGACGTGGTGGTGACGGGGGGGAGCATCCTGCTGCCGCTCTTCGTGCTGGTCAGCTTCGGCGTGCTGGGGGCCATCGACGACTGGGAGGGCGTGCGCGGCCTGCATGAGCAGGGGCAGGGCATTTCGGCGCGGGCCAAGTTCATCGGGCAATGGGTGCTGGCGGGGGTGGCGGCGGTGGTGATGTCATTGTGGCAGGGGGGCTTTCAGCACGCCAACGCCGTCCTGCTGCCGCTGTTCCCCTTCGCCGTTCGCATCCCGCCGGTGATCTGGATTCCGCTGGCAGCGTTTATCATCGTCGCCATGTCCAACGCCGTCAATTTCACCGATGGGCTGGATGGGCTGGCGGGCATCATCGCGGCCAGTGCCTTCGCCGCTTACGGCATGATCGCCTACCTGCAGGGGCAGATTTTCCTGGTGCAGTTCGCCTTCATCATTGTCGGGTCGTGTTTCGCTTTTCTGTGGTACAACGCCTTTCCGGCGCAACTTTTCATGGGCGATACCGGGTCGCTGGCCCTGGGCGCGGCGCTGGGGACCTTTGCCCTGATGACCGGGCAATGGCTGCTGCTGCCGCTCATTGCCATTGTGCCGGTGGCGGAGGTCATCAGTGTGATCGTGCAGGTGGCCTATGCCCGCCGCACTGGCGGGCGCAGGCTGCTCAAAATGGCGCCGCTGCACCTGCACTTCCAGCTTTCCGGCTGGAGCGAGACCCAGGTCGTGCAGCGTTTCTGGCTGGTTGGCCTGCTGGCGGCGATGATCGCGATTGCGCTGGCGCTGGTATAGGCAATGAGTGACCCTTTGCGCGGCAAACAGGTGGTGGTGATGGGCTTTGCCCGGCAGGGCCAGGCCCTGGCCCGCTGGCTGCCCACCGTCGGCGCTGAGGTGACCGTCACAGATGCCCGCGAGGAGGCGGCTTTTGGGGAGGCGCTGGCTGCCTACCGGCAGGCGGGCGTTCGCTTCGTGCTGGGGGGGCATCCGCCGTCGCTGCTGGACGGCGCCGACCTGCTGTGTGTCTCCGGCGGTGTGCCGCTCACTGCGCCGCTGGTGGAGGAAGCCCGGCGGCGAGGCATCCCGGTCAGCAACGACGCCCAGCTTTTCCTGGAGCGCTGCCCGGCCCCGGTGATCGGCATCACCGGCAGCGCGGGCAAAACCACCACCACGACGCTGGTCGGGGAGATGTGCCGGGCGGACGGGCGCGTGACCCATGTGGGCGGCAACATTGGGGCGGTGCTGCTGGACGCGCTGCCGGGCATCCGGCCCGGCGACACGGTGGTGATGGAGCTGAGCAGCTTTCAGTTGGAGCTGGTGACGATCAGTCCCCCGTATGGCGCGATCCTCAACGTGACGCCCAACCACCTGGACCGCCACGGCACGATGGAAGCCTACCGGGCGGCCAAAGCGCGCCTCATCGCCTTCCAGCGGGCGGAGGACGTGGCCATTTTGGGGCGCGACGACGCGGGCAGCGCCTCCTTGAGCGCGCAGGCGCAGGGGCAGGTGGTCTGGTTCAGCGCCAGGGAGGCGGTGACGCACGGCGCGTACCTGGAGGGGGAGCAGGTGGCCCTGGCGGGCGCGGCCAACCCGGAGGGGGCGGGGCGGGCGGCTGTGGTGGAGCGGGGCGCGGTCCGGCTGCGGGGCGCGCACAACCTGCTCAACGTGCTGGCGGCCTGCGCCATCGCGGGGGCGGCGGGGGTTTCCGTGGCGGCTATGCGGGCCGCCATTGAGGGCTTCACCGGCGTGCCGCACCGCCTGGAAGTGGTCCGCCAGGTGGACGGCGTGACCTGGGTCAACGACAGCATCGCCACCGCGCCGGAGCGGGTGATCGCCGCCGTGCGCAGCTACACGGAGCCGCTGGTCCTGCTGCTGGGCGGGCGGGATAAGCAATTGCCCTGGGAGCCGCTGGCTGCCCTGGCGGCGGAGCGGGCGCGGGCGGTGGTCACTTTTGGCGAGCACGGCCCGGCCATCGCCGCGCTGCTGCGGGCCACCCTGGCCCGGCAGCCCCAGGGGGCGCTGGATGCGTCGGGGGTGCGCGCGGTGGGGACGCTGGAGGAGGCTGTCCGCGTGGCGGCAGCGCTGGCGCAGCCGGGGGACGTGGTGTTGCTCTCGCCGGGCGGGACGAGCTACGACGCCTACCGGGACTTTGAGGAGCGTGGGGCGCGCTTTCGGGAGCTGGTGGCGGGCCTGCCAGAAGCCGGGCAGCGCGATTTCCCAGATGGTATAGAATAGCGGTATCTTTGAAGTGAGGACAGGAGCCATGACCGCGCCGCGTTTTGTTGACGAGGACAGCTATCCGGCGCTGAAGGCGACCGGCACGCTGCCGCTGGAGGCCGAGCCGCTATCGCCGCCGGACCCGGTTCGTGTGGCCGAGCGCAAGAAGCTCTTCCGCACGCAGTTTGATATTTATCTGGTTCTGGTGGTGGGGATGCTGCTGGCCATCGGCCTGATGATGGTCTTCAGCACCACGTTCGATTGGAGCTACCAGGTCTACGGCGATCCGGCGACCATCTTTCTGCGGCAGGTGCGCTCTGCCGGCATCGGGCTGTTGTTCATGACCCTGCTGGCCCTGATCGATTACCGGGTGTGGAAGCGCTTCACGCTGTGGATGATGCTGGTGGTGATCGCCCTGCTGATTGCCCTGCTGGCGACCGCGCCCGAACTGTTCGGCGCGCAGCGGGCCTTCTTCAACGGCTCGATGCAGCCGGGCGAGCTGGCGGAGCTGGTCACCGTGCTGTACATGGCGACGTGGCTTTCGGCCAAGCAGTCCAAGATCAAGCGGATCACCTACGGGCTGATCCCGTTTTCGGTCCTGGTGGGCCTGGTGGCGGGCCTGATCGTGCTCCAGCCGGACCTGAGCACGGCCTTCGTGATCCTGGTGACGGCGGCGATCATGTTCTTCCTGGCCGGGGCGGACTGGCTGCAGATGGGCATCACGGGGGGGCTGGCTCTGGCCGCCGGGTCGGTGCTGACTTCCCAGATCAACTACGCCGGGTCGCGGCTGGCTTCGTACCTGGAAGGGATCAACGACCTGACCCTGGCCAGCTATCACGTTCAGCAGTCGGTGATCGCCTTTCTCAACGGGGGGCTGGCCGGGGTGGGCCTGGGCGAAGGGCGGCAGAAGTTCGGCTTTTTGCCGGCGCCGCACACCGACAGCATCTTCGCCGTCATTGGGGAGGAGCTGGGGCTGCTGGGCTGCGCGCTGGTGACGGTGCTTTTTGTGGCGGTGGTGGTGCGCGGCTTCCGCATCGCGCGGGATGCGCCGGATAGCTTTGGGGCGCTGCTGGCCGCCGGGTTGACGTGCTGGATCGTGTTCCAGGCCCTGCTCAACATCGCCGTGATGACCGCCGTGCTGCCCTTCAGCGGTGTGCCGCTGCCGTTTATCAGCTTCGGCGGGTCGTCGCTGGTGGCAACGCTATCTGGGGTGGGGCTGTTGCTGAGCATCTCGCGGGTGGCAGCGCGGGAATCCAGGCCGGAACGGAGGGTCAGTGCGGATTATGATCTCAGCCGGGGGGACGGGGGGCGGGGTGTACCCCGCGTTCGCCGTCGCGGAAGCGATCCAGGCCGCTGACGGCGAGTTCCCGCCGGTAGACCTTATCTTCGTGGGCAGCGCCAGGGGGGTAGAGACCGGGATGGTGGCCCGCAGTGGGGTGCAGTGGGCGCATACGGCTTTCATCCAGGGAGGGCCGGTGCACGGCGTTGGCCCGCTGCGGATGTTGACCAGCGCGGCCAGGCTGGCTGTTGGCCTGGCGCAGGCGCTCGGCCTGGTGGCCCGCTGGCGACCACAGCGCGTCTTCCTCACCGGGGGCTGGGCCAGCCTGCCGGTGGCGCTGGCGGCCTGGCTGGGTCGCGTGCCGCTGTTGGGTTTTGTGCCGGACGTTGAGCCGGGCTGGGCGCTGCGTTGGGCGGGGTGGCTGGCCCGCCGGGTGGCGGCCACCGTGCAGGACACAGCGGCGTACTTCCCGCCGGGGAAGGTGGTGGAAACAGGATACCCGCTGCGGCAGAGCATCCTGCGCGCCAGCCGCCAGCAGGCGCTGACTCACTTCCGCCTGGACCCGGCACGGCAGACGCTGTTGGTGGCCGGGGGCAGCCGGGGCGCGCGCAGCATCAACCGGGCCTTCCTGGGAATCCTGCCGGAGGTGCTGGCTGATGGAGTGCAGGTGCTTCATGTCAGCGGGCCGCTGGACTGGCCAGAGGTGCACGCGGCGCGCGAGAAGCTGGACCCGGCGGCGCGGGCGCGCTACCATGCTTTTGATTACCTGCACGACGACATGGGCCTGGCGCTGGCGGCGGCGGACCTGGTGGTGAGCCGCGCCGGGGCCAGCACGCTGGGGGAATATCCCCAGTTCGGCCTGCCCGCCGTGCTGGTGCCCTATCCCTATGCCTGGCGCTACCAGCAGCGCAATGCTGAATACCTGGTCTCGCGTGGCGCGGCCCTTTCCCTGGCCGATGACACCCTGGCGGAGGCGTTGTATCCCACGGTTCGGCGGTTGTTGAGCGATCCGGCCACGCTGCGGCAGATGTCCGAGCGGGCCAGGGCGCTGGCGCGGCCCGACGGCGCGCGGAACATCGCCCGCTTGCTGCTTGCTCTGGAGGCACGATGATACAACTGTCCACGTTTCTGTGGGGAATGGTCGCCCTGTTCGCTATCATCGGCTTTTTGCGCGGCTGGACGAAGGAGATCATCGCCCTGACGGGGGTTGTCCTGGCCTTGTTCACGCTTCAGCAGTTCGAGGACGCCCTGTTGCAGTCGCTCACCGAGGGGGCCAACCCGGCCCAGCAGTTCTATCTATACAGCGGGGTGCTGCTGGTCATCACCTACTTCGCCTATCGGACGCCGGAGCGCTTTGAGCGGCGGACTTCCCGCAGCAGACGGATACGCGAAGGCCTGCAGGAAAGCCTGTTGGGGGCGATGATCGGCGGCTTCAACGGCTACCTGGTGTTTGGGTCGCTGTGGTACTACATGCGCATTCTGGATTATCCGCTGGACCCGTTGATCCCGCCGCCGTTCTTGGGCACAACCAGCGCCACCATGCAGAATCAACTGCCACTGGACTGGCTGCTGGGGGGCAACCTGCTGACCCTGTTGCTGGTGGTTCTCTTCCTCTTCATCATTATTGTCCTGATCTGAAGGGTCCGTCAGGGGTGGAGGGGGGGCGCTCGCAGAGGATGGTGCAAAAAGCACGATGATGCAACTATCCGTTTTTTTGTGGGGAATGGTTATCTTGTTCGCCGTGATCGGCTATGTGCGCGGCTCCGCCAAAGAGATCATCGCGCTGGCCGGGATCGTGCTGTCCCTCTTCGTGCTGGAGCAGTTCCGGGACGTGTTGCTCTCGCCGCTGGTGGCCGGGGCCGGGCTGGAGCAGCAGTTTTACCTCTATGCGGGCATCTTGCTGATGATCACGTTCTTTGCCTACCAGACGCCGGAGCGCTTCGAGCGGGTGCAGCGGACCAGGGGGACGCGGGAGGGCTTGCAGGAGGGCCTGTTGGGGGCGCTCCTGGGCGGGTTCAACGCCTACCTGTTGTTCGGCTCCCTGTGGTTCTACATGGACAATCTGCTCTATCCCCTCAGCCCGGACGTGATGGCCCCACCCCTGGGTTCGGCCAGCGCGGCGATGGTGCAGCAGTTGCCCCTGGTCTGGCTGTTGGAGGGCAACTTGCTGACCCTGCTGGTGGTGGTGCTCTTTCTCTTCGTGCTGATTGTGCTGGTCTGAGGCCGGGATGCTGGTTCCAGGGCAACGGGTGCACTTCGTAGGGATCGGCGGCGTGGGGATGTCCGCCATCGCGCGCGTGATGTGCCAGCAGGGCTACGTGGTCTCCGGCTCTGACCGGCGGCTGAACGCCCTGACGGCGGCCCTCCAGCACGAGGGCGTGGCCGTTTTCGAAGGGCACGATGCTGGGCATGTCGGCGATGCCGAGCTGGTGATCATTTCGTCGGCCATCCCGGCAGATAACCCTGAGGTGCAGGCGGCCCGCCAGCGGGGCATCCCCGTGCTCAGGCGAGCGGACATCCTCGGCGAGCTGATGCTGGGGCATACCGGCGTAGCCGTGGCGGGCACGCACGGCAAAACGACCACCACGGCCATGCTGGTGCACATCCTGTGTGAGACGGGCCGGGACCCCACCTACATCGTCGGCGGCGTTGTCCCCAGCACGGGGACCAACGGCGGGGTGGGGCGCGGCCCAGTCTTTGTGGTGGAGGCGGACGAATACGACAACATGTTCCTGGGGCTGCGGCCTCAGGTCGGCGTGATCACCAGCGTGGAGCACGACCACCCGGACCTGTTCCCCACCATGGGCGATCTGGTCCACGCTTTCAACCAGTTCGCGGCGCGGGTCGCGCCGGAGGGGGTGCTGGTGGTCTGCGCGGACGATCCGGTGGCCCTGGCCCTGGGCAACAACCGCAAGGTGCTGGGGTGGCCGGTGGTCACCTATGGCCTGTACAACCCCGGCGCTGACTGGCAGGCCTCCGACTGGCAGCCCAACAACGCCGGCGGCATGAACTTCACGCTGGGGGATCGGGGCGGGCACGAAGTGCTGGGGCGGGTTATGTTGCGCGTGCCCGGCGCGCACAACGTGCAGAACGCCCTGGCAGCGCTGATCGTCGTGGACCACCTGGGCGTGCCGCTGGCGGAGGCGCTGGCCGCGCTGGCCACCTTTGCCGGGGCGCAGCGGCGCTTCGAGGTGCGGGGGCAGGCGCGCGGGGTGACGGTCATCGACGACTATGCGCATCACCCGACGGCTATCCGCCGGACGCTGGAGGCGGCGCGGGCGCGCTATCCCCAGGCGACGATCTGGGCGGTGTGGCAGCCGCACACCTACTCGCGTCTGCGCGCCCTGTTCGACGCCTTCGCCGCCGCCTTTGTGCCCCAGGATGCCGATCATGTGTTGATCACGGATGTCTATGGCGCGCGGGAGCAGGCCAGCGAAGGGCCGGGCGCGCCGGAGCTGATCGCGGAGATGACTCACCCGGACGTGCGGCACACGCCCACCCTGGAGGATGCCGTGGCCCTGTTGAGGGCAGAGACGAAGCCGGGTGACGTGGTGATCATCCTCAGCGCCGGGGATGCCAACCAGATCGGCGAGGCGCTCCTGGCGCAGCCGGGTTAGGTGCGGCCTTGCGCGCCCTGTACGCCCCGCTGGCTGAGCGGTTTGGAAGCCGATTGCTGTATGACGAGCCGCTGGCCCGCCACACGGCGGCCCGGCTGGGCGGCCCGGCGGAGGCGCTGGTGGCGGTGGAGACGGTGTCGGAGCTTGTCCTGGCCGTCTCCTTTGCCTGGGAGCGCGACATCCCCTATCGCATTTTGGGCGGCGGCACCAACGTGCTGGTCTCGGACGCCGGCTTTCGGGGCCTGGTGATCGTCAACCGGGCCGCGCGCGTCAAGATAGAGGAGGAGGGCACCGTCCGGGCGGAGAGCGGGGCCAGCCTGAGCACGCTGGCCCGCCGCTGCATGAAGCGCGGGCTGAGCGGCCTGGAATGGGCGGTCAACGTGCCGGGGACGGTGGGCGGCGCGGTCATCAACAACGCCGGGGCGCACGGCGGGGATATGGCCGGATGTGTGCGGTGGGTGGCCCTCCACCGGCCCGGCGGGGCGGAGGAATGGCCGGTCCGGCAGATGCGGTACGGCTACCGCGCCTCGGCGCTCAAGGGGAGCGGCGAGCGCTTCGTGGTTACGGCGGCCACGCTGTCGCTGAAGCCTGGCTGCGACCCACAGGCCTTGCAGGCCCAGGCCGCCACCTGGGTGGCCCATCGCAAGCGCACCCAGCCGCCGGGGGCCAGCCTGGGCAGTATCTTCAAGAACCCGCCGGGCGATTACGCCGGACGCCTGATCGAGGCAGCAGGGTTGAAGGGCAGGCAGGTCGGCGGCGTGCAGATCTCGCCGTTGCACGGCAACTTCTTCGTCAACGTGGGGGGAGGCACGGCGGCGGATTACCTGGCGCTGATCCGGCTGGCCCAGGAGACGGTGGCCGCGCGTCTTGGGGTGTGGCTGGAGCTGGAAATTGAGCTGTGGTGATGGCACGTTTGTGCTTTCATACAATCTGGCCCCTTTCTCCATTGGACAAACCGGCTCGTGTTGGCATATAGTGGGTTTACGTGGGAAAATAGGGGTAGAGGGGGATACGCCTTCCTTGCTGTGAAGTCGGGCGAAACCGTATATGGCCGTGCAGGAGACAACCGCCAGGCGCAAGCGCCGCCAGAAGGTCCATTCATCCCATGTTGCGCCCCCCGGCCACAAAGACCGGGTCGCCCAGCCGCGAGAGCGGTCTGCGCCCGCCGTGACCGGGCCGCCGGTCCGCCGCCGCCGAGGGCGGAGCCAGCAGCGCCGCAAGGCGTCGCCAGCGCCAGCCGCCATGACCCAGCAGCGCGGCCAGAGCGCGGTGCTCTCCGCGCGCATGCTGAGCGCCGTGATCTTGTTCAGCCTGCTGGTGGTGCTGTTCCTGTTCTTCCAGTCCGATGCGTTTTATGTGCACCGCATCGAGGTGGGCGGTCTGAATCACCTGGACGCAGCGGAGGTGTTCACCCTGAGCGGGGTGGCCAACCTGCATATCTTCTGGGTGGACGCGGAGGAAGTGCGGCGGGCCGTGCTGCGGTCGCCCAGCGTGGCCGACGCCGAGGTGCGGGTCGGGTGGCCGCCACACCTGGTGCAGATCGAGGTGCAGGAGCGCGCCCCAGCACTGGTCTGGGAGCAGGCGGGCGTGCGCACCTGGATCGACGTGCGGGGGCGGGTGATGCCGCAGCGGAGCGACCTGCAGGGGCTGCTGCGCGTGGTGGTGGAAGGCCGGGACGGGCCGCTGGGGCCGAACGACGTGATCCCCCAGGATGTGGTGGACGGCGCGTTGCAGTTGCGGGCGCTGTTCCCCAATATCGAGGTGTTGCTGTACAGCCCGATGGAAGGGCTGGGCTACCAGGATGGGCGAGGATGGCGGGTATGGTTTGGCTCCGGCACCAATATGGCGGCCAAGCTGACCGTATACAACGCGCTGGTGGAGGATTTGCTGGCGCGCGGCATCCAGCCGGAATACATTGATGTAGGGGATGTGGACGCGCCGTATTACAAAGAGTGGTGGGGGCGCGAGATACAGGCTACCCCCACCGTAGACAGTCAATAAACTATGGGTGAACTGGTTGTCGGCATCGACGTGGGCACGACCAAGGTGTGCACCATCGTCGGTGAAGTGCGAGAAGAAGACCTTTATGTGGTGGGGCTGGGCGTGGAGCCGAGCCGTGGCATGCAGAAGGGCGTGGTGACGGACATGAACGCCCTGACGGCAGCCATCTCCTCCTCCGTACACAAGGCCGAGCGCAGCAGCGGCTACGAGATCGGGCGGGCTTTCGTCAGCGTGGCGGGCAGCCACATCTCCTCCATCAACAGCCGGGGAGTGGCCGGGATCAGCGGGGTGCGGGCCGTGCAACCGGAGGACGTGGAGCGCGCCATCGAGAACGCGCGCGCCATCGCCATCCCCCACAACCGCGAGGTGCTGCACGTGATCCCGCGCACGTACAGCCTGGACGGCAACGAGGGGGTGCGCAGCCCAATTGGCATGCATGGTTTTCGCCTGGAGGTGGAGACTCACATCATCACCGCCTCCGCCACCACCGTGCAAAACCTGGAGAAGTGCGTCGAGTCCACGGGGGTGTATGTGGACCGCTTCATCCTCAACCCGCTGGCCTCCGGAGATGTGGTGCTGACCCCGACCGAGCGCCAGATGGGCGTGATGGTGGTGGACATCGGGGGGGGGACGACGGACATCGCCATCTTCATTGAGGGCACGGTGTGGCACACGGCGGTGCTGCCGGTGGCCGGGTGGCACGTGACCAACGACGTGGCGCATGGGCTGCGGCTGCCCTTTGAGCTGGCAGAGGCCGTCAAGGTGCAGTACGGGCACGCCAACCCGCGCGAGGTCGATCCGCTGGATACCTTCTCCGTGCAGCCTTTTGGCGAGGAGCTGCCCAGCGAGGTGCTGCGCCGAGACCTGGCCTACATCATCGGGGCGCGGGTGGAGGAGATCTTCGAGCTGGTGTTGCAGGAGGCCAAACGCTCCGGCTACGATGGGTTGCTCCCCGCTGGGGCTGTGTTGACGGGCGGTAGCGCGATGCTGCCGGGTATCCGCGAGGTGGCGGCCCACGTGATGCGCATGCCGGTGCGCGTTGCGCAGCCGGAGAAGATCACGGGGATGGCCGATGCGCTGCGCAGCCCCTCCTTCAGCACCAGCGTGGGGCTGCTGCGGTTGGGCCTGGCCATGGACCTGGAGGACCAGGAGCGGCTCAATGCGTCGCGTGGACGGGCGCACGGGGAGGGCCTGAACCTGGGGCGGCTGCTGAGGGGCATTTTTCGGCGTCTGCTGCCGGACGAGGAAAAAGCCGAGTAGCACTTTTGGACTATTTTGGGGCCAGATCGTAGGGTGGCGGTTGTTTATTTACCGTTTTTGCATAGAATAACAGCTAAGTGGTAAACCAAGAAACACCATCCCTGGTGTCCGTCCATTGGTTTACCCGACGAGGAGGGAGACATGAGCGAGATTGATGTGACCACGGGCGAGAACTTCGCGCAGATCAAAGTGGTCGGCGTGGGCGGCGGCGGCGGCAACGCCGTCAACCGGATGATTGAAGAGGGCATGGGCGGGGTTGATTTCATCTCCATCAACACCGATGCCCAGGCGCTGATGCTTTCCCAGGCCAAGACGCGCGTCCGCATTGGCGACAAGCTGACCCGTGGCCTGGGCGCGGGGGGAAATCCGGAGATCGGGCGCAAGGCCGCCGAGGAGAGCGCCGATGAGCTTTATGAGGTCATGCGCGGCGCGGACATGGTCTTTATCACCTGTGGCATGGGGGGCGGCACCGGGACCGGGGCAGCGCCGATTCTGGCCCAGATCGCCAAAGAGCTGGGCGCGCTGACCATTGGCGTCGTCACCAAGCCATTCTCCTTTGAGGGCAAGCGCCGCATGGACGCCGCGGCCGCCGGTATCGAGGGGCTGAAGAACCAGGTGGATACGCTGATCGTGATCCCCAACGACCGGCTGCTACAGATCGCCGACAAGCGGGCCAGCCTGCAAGACGCCTTCCGCGTGGCAGACGACGTGCTGCGCCAGGGCATCCAGGGTATCTCGGAGCTGATCACCGTGCCCGGCCTCATCAACCTGGACTTCGCCGACGTGCGCACCATCATGTCGGAGGGCGGTGCGGCGCTGATGGCCGTGGGCCAGGCTTCCGGCGAGGACCGCGCCCGCAAGGCCGCCGAGGCCGCCATCAGCAGCCACCTGCTGGATGTGACCATCGACGGCGCGCGGGGCATCCTCTTCAACGTGACCGGCGGGCCGGACCTCAGCCTGTTCGAGGTCAACGAGGCGGCGGCGATCATCAAGGACACGGCGCACCCGGACGTGAACCTGATCTTCGGCGCGGTGATCGACCCCAATATGGGCGACGCCGTGCGCATCACCGTCATCGCCACCGGGTTTGAGCAGAGCCGTGTGGCCCGGCGGCAGATGGAGAGTGGCCAGGTGGTGGCGCCCGCGCGGCCCGTGCAACAGCCGCAGCGGCAGCCCACCCGCCCGGTGAGCGGCCAGCAACAACAAGCTGGCGAAGCGCAGCGGCCCGTAGAGCCGACGATTTACGACAGCGACAACATCGAGATCCCGACGTTTCTGCGCAAGCGGTAACGGGCGCGCCGCCGGGGCGCGAAACCTGGCGCTGCTCTCAATTCAGGTGATCCCTCCTCAGGGTGGCCCCTCACCCTGGCCGCTGACGCTGCGGGCAGGGTGAAGGGCCACCTGCGTTTATCCCGACCCCTCCGGCCTGGCTGGCCCTCCCCCTCAGGGCTGACGAAGCGCGCAGGCTGCGCCCAGGCAAGGGAACGCCGGTCTTCTGCCTGGCGCGCTCTGTGTCAGGTTGCGGGGTTAAGCGCGGATGAAATTTTTAACGTAAAATGGTACCAGGGTACTGTTTATGCGGCGTCCCCAATCATGATACAGTGGAAGTCCAATGCCGCCATATATAGGGTGCTTTCCTGTGTATACCCCTATATATGGGGGGTTGGTGTCGAAATGAGGACGCCGCACAGATATGGGGGCCTATGCCCCCTGCCACGGGGGTCCAGACCATGAAATGCCCGTATTGTGGTGCGGCGGGGGCCTCGCGGGTAGTGGATACCAGCCACGATACGCGGGGCGGCATTCGCAGACGGCGCGAATGCAAGAATTGTGGGGAACGGTTCAGCACCTATGAGCGCGCCATCCTGGCGACACCCGTGCTGATCAAGGCCGGGGGGGAGCGCGAACCGTTCGACCGTGAGAAGCTGGTGCAGGGCGTGCGAATCGCCTGCGCCAAGCGCCCGGTGGCCGCAGCAGATATTGAGCGCCTGGCCGACCAGATTGAATCCAGCCTACAGCGGATGGGCAAGCCGGAGGTCTCCAGTCGTGTGGTGGGGGATATGGTGATTGCCGGATTAAAGGAACTCGACCCCATCGCGTACATCCGCTACGCCATCGTATATCTTAAGCTGGACAATCTCGTCAGCATTCGCGAAGAGATCAACAATTTGCTGGAAGAGCAGGGCAGTTAGCAGTCAGCACCCACCTGCTGCCAGGCTCTGGCAGGGCATCCTGGTCTTCTGGGCCGGGATGGCGGACGCCGTCGCGTCCCCCCTGCAAGGTTGTAGATAGCCGCTTTGTGGGGCGTGTTCAGGCCCAACAGCATGCGCCAGACTGTTCCAGTGCTGGGCGCAAAACCAGCGATTTGGCTCCCCAGGCCATCGCGGTAACGACTCACGGTTTCCACAAACCCAATTGTTCGGAGGAGCGGGGGCCGCTCTCCCCGGTCCGCAGGCTTAATGTGTTGAGGAGACGAGATGACCACCAGGCAAAGCAGCGACACCACCCGCCCCACCCAGGAGCATCCCGCCGACAACGGGCGAGCGGGGCTTCCTGTGCCACTGCGGGACATCCCGCTGACGGAAAACGCCCGCACGGTTCTGGCCAGGCGCTACCTGCGCAAGGGTCCGGACGGGCAGCCTGCGGAGACCGTGCACGAGATGTTCTGGCGGGTGGCGAGTCATATTGCCGCCGCCGAGGAAGAGCTGGGTGGGGAGGCGGACCGTTGGGCGCGTGTTTTTTATGATTTGCTGACTGAGATACGCTTCTTTCCGAACAGCCCTACTTTTACCGGTGCAGGGACGCCATTGGGCCAGCTTGCAGCCTGTTTCGTGCTGGCTATCGAGGACGATATGGGGCGCAGCACGTCCGGCATCTTCCAGACTCTGCGGGACGCTGCCCTGATCCAGCAGACGGGCGGCGGCAACGGCTTTTCCTTCAGCCGGCTACGGCCCAAAGGGGCGCTGGTTCGCTCCTCCATGGGCCAGGCCACGGGGCCGGTGGGCTTCCTGCGCGTCTACGACCAGGCCTTCGGCGAGATCGCGCAGGGGGGGAGCCGGCGCGGGGCGAATATGGCCGTGCTGCGGGTGGACCACCCGGACATCCGCGACTTCATCACCTGCAAGACGGACGAGAGCCAGATCACCAACTTCAACATCTCGGTGGGGATCACGGACGCCTTCATGCGCGCCGTGGAGCACGACGAGATGTTCGACCTGGTCAACCCCGCCGACGGCGTGGTGTGGGAGACCGTCCGCGCCCGCGAGCTGTTCGACCTCATCGCCCGGCAGGCGCACCATAACGGTGAGCCGGGCGTGCTGTTCCTGGACGCCGCCAACCGCACCAACCCGGTCCCCCACCTGTACGAGCTGGAGGCGACCAATCCGTGTGTGACAGGTGACACGCTTGTTGCGACGCCATATGGCTGGCGGCGAGCGGATAGTATTCGAGAAGGTGACGAGATTTGCACCGTTCTTGGGACAGGCCGGGTTGCTTCAGTCGAAGTGAATGAGGCGGTGCCGGTCTACAACGTCTACCTGTCGGATGGCGGGGTCATCCGGGCGACTGCTGCTCATCAGTTCCATGCCCGCGACTCACGCACGAAGTTCTTCGAGGCGCGTCGCCTGGATGAACTGGAGGTAGGCAACTGGGTTCGTGTATACCGCACCATGCTGCCCAACAACCCTGTTCCACAGGGCAATGTGCAGTTGGATGATCGGACTTATGGCTTCCTCGTCGGGGTGCTGGTAGGGGACGGATGCTACACGCCACGTGCCCTATCCAAAAACGTGGTACGCATCAGCACCCATGCCGATGACGAGGAATGGAACCTCATCCTGCAGCAGGCATTCGCGCAGGTTGGGGCTGAGAAAGCTCATACCTATGTCAATAGCGGCTCCCGCTCGATGATGATGGATCCCAAGCCAGGGCGGAATGTTGCAGCGTGGGTACGCTCTCTGCCATTGCCGCCGGCCAGAAGCCTGGAGAAGACGCTGCCGGACGTCTATATCAACAGCAACAGAGAGTTCCTTGAGGGCCTTTTGAATGGTCTTTTCAGCACGGACGGCAGTGTTGATCTTTCCTCCAACCACCCCCTCATACGGTTCCACACGGGCAGCAAAAAGCTCGCCCAGCAGGTGCGCCTGATCCTGCTGATGTTCGGCATTCATGGGAGGGTGATGACATCGATTCGTGATCGGCACGATATCAATGGACGTCTCATCCGCCATGATCGGCCCAAGTACGATGTGATCGTCTCAGGGGAGAGCTTCGGTCGTTTCTTTGAGCAAATACACCTCAGCCATCCTGAAAAACAACGGCGCATGGAAGAAGCTGCTTTGCGGTGCAATTTCACAGGGGGCAACTGGGCAGCCAAGGTGGAGCGGATTGAGCCTGCCGGCGTTGAGACGGTGTATGACCTGTACGAGCCGAAGAGCGATACCTGGATTACCGAAGGGTATGTTTCGCGTGGGTGCGGCGAGCAATGGCTGGGGCCGTTTGAAAACTGCTGTCTGGGGTCCATCAATCTGGCCAGGCACATGACCGACGACGACCGCGTGGACTGGGAGCAGCTCCAGCGCTCCATCGAGGAGGCCACGCGCTTCCTGGACGACGTGGTGACGGCCAACGCCTACGTGCCCGCCGTGCCGCAGCTCCGGGAGGCGGCCTACCGTGTGCGACGCATCGGGCTGGGCATCATGGGCCTGGCCGACATGATGTACCGCCTGGGTGTGCGTTACGGCTCCGAAGAAGGGCAGGAGTTCGCGGCGCAGGTCATGGAGTTCGTGCGCTACCACACCATGCGGACCAGCATCGCGCTGGCCGAGGAGCGCGGCCCGTTCCCCGCCATCAAGGGCAGCCTCTACGACCCGGAGGATTTGAAGTGGCAGCCGCCGCAGCCGCTCCAGCCCTACCGGCGTGATTGGGGCCGCCCGGCGCTGAACTGGGACGCCATTGTCGAGGGCATCCGGCGGCACGGCATCCGTAACGGCGCGCAGTGCACGGTGGCCCCCACCGGCACGATCTCCACCGTCGCCGGGTGCGAAGGGTATGGCTGCGAGCCGGTCTTTGCGCTGGCCTACGTCCGGCATGTCAACGACAGTGGCAACGACCTGGAGCTGCAGTACACCAGTCCCCTCTTCGAGCAGGCCCTGCGCAAAGCCGGGCTAGACGACGAGACTATCGCCCGCGTGGTGCAGCAGGTCAACGTGGAGGGGTCCTGTCAGGGCATCGCGGAGCTGCCGGAATGGATACGCCATACCTTTGTGGTGAGCAGCGACGTGACGGCGGAGGAGCACGTGCGCATGCAGGCGGCCATGCAGGCCTTTGTGGACAACAGCATCTCCAAGACCATCAACATGCCGTCGGAGGCGACCGTCGAGGATGTGAAGCGGGCGTACAGACTGGCCTGGGAGTTGGGCTGCAAGGGCCTGACCGTTTACGTCACCGGTAGCCGCCAGAAGGTGGTGCTGGAGACCCAGGCCACCAGGGAGGGCAGGCGGGAAGCCCCAGCCGAAGCCGCGCTCGAAGCGCCCGCCGAGGCCCCCACCCAGCGCAGACTACCGCTCTTCAACGAGGAGAAAAAGCCGCGCCCGCGCAGCCTGAGCGGCAAGACATACCGCGTGGTGACACCGCTGGGCACGACCTATGTCACGATCAACGAAAACGGGGAGGGTGCGGGCCAGCCCTTTGAGGTCTTCCTCCATGCGGCCAAGGCCGGTTCCGATACGGCGGCGGTGACGGAGGCGCTGGGTCGGCTGATCTCGTACATCCTGCGGCTGGCCTCTCCCGTCAGCCCGCGCCGGCGGCTCAAGGAAGTGGTGCGGCAGCTCTCCGGCATCGGCGGGGGGCGCCCGCTGGGCTTTGGCACGGGGCGGGTGCTCAGCCTGCCGGACGGCATCGCCCAAATGTTGCAAGAGTACCTGCATGAGAGCGAAGAATCGGTGGCGGGCGCGGGGGCGGGGGGCGCAGCGCGGGCCAGGCAGGAGCCGCTGCCCCTGCTGGAAGCGCCAGAGGTGGCCGAGACTCCGGAGGCGGCCCGCGCCATCGGCGACCTGTGCCCAGAGTGTGGCCGGGCCACCCTGGTCAACGAGGAGGGCTGCCGCAAGTGCTATACCTGCGGCTACAGCGAGTGCTGATCGCCTCCGGATAGCGAACAGCGATCCTTTGTGAGACGCCTCTCGCGGTATAATGCGAGGGGCGTTTTTGTTTGGGTTGATGCTAGGCGAGGGTGCCAGCCGATGAGAAACGGGCGGTCCTGGTGGCGGTGGGCCAGGCGGATCCTGCTTGGGGCGTTAGTGGCAGGCCTGGGGATCGGGCTTACGCTGGCGGTGACCATCGCAGCTTACGGCGCGCAGGACGGGGCGGCCTCGGCTGATCTCATCGTCGTGCTGGGGGGCGGGGTGCACCTGGATGGGCGGCCCACCGAGGCCATGGAGCGGCGGGCTTTGCACGCCGCGGCGCTCTACGCCGCCGGGTACGCCCCCGCTGTGGTCTGCTCCGGCGGTTACACCCTTGAGATACCGGTCTCGGAGGCCTCGGTGTGCGCCGATCTGCTGGTGGCGGGGGGCGTGCCGCGAGGGGCGGTCTGGCTGGAGGAGCAGAGCCGCAGCACCGAGGAGAACGCCATCTACACGGCACAACTGATGCAGGCGCAGGGCTGGCGGACCGCGCTGGTCACCAGCGACAGCTATCATCTGTGGCGGGCGCGGCTGCTCTTTGAGCTGCACGGCGTTGCGCTGGCGGGGACCAGCCCGGCCCAGGCCACAACCGGCCCGCTCAACCCCCTGGAATATCTGGCCTCGCTGGGGCGGGAGGTGCTGGCGCTGTTCTGGCAGGGGGCCAAAGACCTGCTGGGCCTGCCCTTCACGCACGTGTGATGTTGCCAGCGTGGCAAGGGCCTCGTACAATGAGGTTAGAAGCGCCTCAGGATTTGGGGGTGAGGGAGGAATGGCCGACGTACTGGTAGTGGAAGACGACAAGGACCTGGTCTACATCTATCGCACCGCCCTGGCCCAGGCCGGGCATCAGGTCGAGATGGCCCGCAACGCTCAGGAGGCGCTTGCCGTGTTGCAGCAGGCCACGCCGGACCTGGTCTTTCTGGACATGAACATGCCGGATGAAAACGGCACTCACGTGATCGAGTACATCCACAGCAATGGCCGCCTGCGCCAGACCCAGATCGTGGTGATCACGGCGGATGACCAATGGCGCAAGCGGATCAAGACGGGCAAGATCGCCCGCTTTTTGGTGAAGCCGGTGCGCATCGCGGACCTCATCAGCCTGGCCCGCCAGTTGGTGGGGTGACGGTAAGCGGTGGAGCCGTCGCCTTCGCTTTCCGGGGCACGTCGTAGCCGCCCGGCGAACGGCCTGGAGCGTGTCCTGCTGGGGGTGGCCGGCGGCCTGCTCGCCGTGACCTTCTGCGCTCTGTTCTACGGGTTGCTGGCCCTGCCGCTGGCGCGTCTGTTCGGTGGGGAGCCGTTCGGTGTGGAGGCCTTGCTGTTGCTGGGCCTGCTGATGTGGGCGTCTACGCTGCTGTTCCCGGCTGCGCTCTCCGCCGGGCGTATCCGGTTTTGAAGGGCCTCGTCGCCAGGCTGCCTGACCGTACCCCGACATCCTCCCCACGCGGCTGTCACCCATTCGGCGGCCAAGCGTTGTTTCGGCGTCAATTGCGTTTCGTGTCTTTTGCCCTATGATCGGCATGACAGGCAGGATAGATTCCTTCCGATAATGAGGAGAACGGTTATGCGCCGTCATCATGTGTTGTTCCTGGGGGGAGCGGCCCTTGTGGCCGTGTTGCTCGCGGCGATTCTGATGAGCGGCCCGTTGCCTGCGGTGGGACAGGTGGGGGAGAGCCTGCCGCCGCAGGTGATCGACAGCGATCCACTGCCCGGCGAGGAGATCGGCCTGGAGGCCGCCATCACGCTGTACTTCGACCAGCCGATGGATTGGGAGAGCGTGCAGGCGGCCTTTAAGGCGGTCCCCACGGTGACGGGGCAGTTTGCCACGCTAGATGCCACGACGCTGCGCTTCACGCCGGAGGAGCCGCTGCAGCGGGCCACCGAGTACACCTTTACCGTGGGCACGGACGCGCTGAGCGTGGAAGGCGTGGCGCTGGCCGAGCCGTTCTCGCTGACCGTGCGCACCGTGGGCTACCTGGCGGTCTCCGAGGTGCTGCCCGCGCCGGACGCGCAGCAGATCGCCACCGATTCCGCGATCACCGTGATCTTCAACCGCCCGGTTGTGCCGCTGGTCTCCGTGGAGGACATGGCCGATCTGCCCGACCCGCTGGTCATCGATCCCACTGTGGCGGGGGAGGGCGAGTGGCTCAACACGTCGATCTACGTCTTCCGGCCAGAGCGGCTGGCGGGCGGCACCACCTACACGGTGACCGTCCCCGCCGGGCTGAACGATGTCACTGGGGGCGTGCTGGAGGAGGATTACAGGTGGTCCTTTCGCACGCTGCCGCCTTCGATTCTTGAGGTGTCGCCCGCCCACGGCAGCGACAGCGTCTCGTTGGACGCCACCATTACGGTGACCTTCAACCAGGCCATGGACACGGCCAGCGTGGAGGAAGCCTTTGTGCTGGTCGAGCAGAGCGCCGGGCGGGTGAGCGGCAGCTTTGCCTGGAACGAGGCGCAGACAACCTTCACCTTCACGCCGGACGAGCGGCTGCGCCTGGACGGCTTTTACACAGCGCGGGTGGACGCCGACGTGGCACGCGGGGCCAACGGCGTAACTCCCCTCAGCCAGAGCATGAGCTGGAATTTCGTGACCGTTGGGCGGCCCCGCATCGTGCGGACCGATCCGGCGGATGGGACGGTGGGCGCGCAACCGGGCGGTGGCTTTGCCATCTACTTTGCCACGCGCATGGACCGCGAGACGCTGGAGGACAAGATCACCATCGACCCGGCCCCGGAGCAGGATTACGAGACCTATTACTACGCTTACGACAACCATCTCAGCCTGTCCTTCCCGCTGGAGCCGAGCACAACCTACACGATCACCATCGAGCCGGGGATGGCCGACGTTTACGGCAACACCATTGACGAGGAGATGGTCGTCAGCTTCACCACCCGCGCCTTCAACCCGGAGATCAACCTCAACGTGCCGGGCCGCGTGGGCATCTACAGCGCCTACGTGCCCCTGACGCGGGTCTTTGCCACCCACCTCAACATCAGCGAGCTGAATCTCTCGCTCTACCGGGTGTCGCTGGAGACGCTGGCCGACCTCACCGGGCCGGAGAGCTATACCTATTGGGACCGACTGTCCTTTGGCGCGCGCGACCTGCTGCGCCAGTGGACGGTTCCGGTGCAGGGGGAGCGCAACCAGTGGCGCTACGAGTTGCTCAATATCAGCACGGCGGGGGGCGGCACGCCCGTGGAATGCCCCGGCGCGCCGGAGCCGCGCCTGGAAGTGGGCGGCGTGGGCATTGTGATCTCCGATCCCGATCCGTTGCGGGTGCGGGCCGCCGCCCCGGATGGCGAGATCATCGGCCTGCTCTACCGCGACTACCAGTTCCCGGTGGTGGGCGGCCCGGTGTGCGCCAACGGGCTGTACTGGTGGCAGATTCGGCTGCGCGACGGCACAGAGGGCTGGGCTGCGGAGGGCGACCCCACCGAATACTACGTGGAGCCGCTTGCCCCGGCAGCGGAGGCCACCAGCGATGTGACGGCTGCCGCCGTGGGTGGGGAGGAGGCCCTGCGGCCCGGCGTGTACTTCCTGCGCATGACCTCGCCGGAGACCGTGGCGGACGACGACCCGCCCGACGAGCACGTGATGGTGGTGGTGACGGCCAACGTCACGCTCAAGTTCTCCAACGATGGCGCGTTGGTGTGGGTCACGGATATGGAGAGCGGCGAGCCGCTGGTGGGCGTGCCGGTAACCCTGCACGACCGGGACTTCCGCGTGGTGGGCAGCGGTGTCACTGGCGAGGATGGGCTGTTCACGGCCCCGCTCCCGCGCCTGGACAACCTCTACGAATACGTGTACGCCGTGGTCAACAGCGAGGAGGTCTTCGGCTTTGCCGTCAGCGACTGGACGTGGGGCATCGAGCCGTATGACTTCAACCAGCAGGCCAACTACTACCCGCAGGATACGTCGATCTACCTCTACACCGATCGTCCCGTCTACCGACCGGGGCAGCCGGTGTACTTCCGGGGGGTGGCGCGGGCGCGCGACGACGTGACCTATACACAGCCGCCCTACGAGGAAGTGCCGATCCAGGTGCAGGACGCGCGGGGCGAGACCGTCTACGAGGCCACGCTGCCGCTGACCGAGTACGGGACGTTCCACGGCCAGTTCGAGCTGGCTGAAGACGCCAGCCTGGGCTACTACACACTGGCCACCAACTTCCCGCAGCCGGAGGACCGGCCCTACTACTACGACCGCAACTTCCGCCTGTCCTTCGGCGTGGCGGAATACCGTGCCCCGGAGTTCCAGGTGACGGTGACGCCGGAGCACGACGCCGTGGTGCAGGGCCAGACGATCAGCGTGCTGGTGGAGAGCGCTTACTTCTTCGGCGGGCCTGTCTCCAACGCGGCGGTCAGCTACGCCGTGCTCAGCCAGAACTACTTCTTCGACTACAGCGGGCGCGAGCGCTACAGCTTTGTGGACTACGACTACGACGCCGGGCCGCGTGAGTACTACGGCTACGGCGGCTACGGCGAGGTGATCGCGGAGGGCGAGGGGATCACCGACGAGCAGGGCCGCCTCCTGATCGAGATTCCCGCCGACCTGAGCGAGCGCACGCAGAGCCAGACCTATACCATCGAGGCCAGCGTGACGGACGAGAGCGACCAGCAGGTCTCCGGTCGCGCCCAGGTGGTCGTCCACCAGGGTGAGGTCTACGTGGGCATCCGCCCGGAGCGCTACGTGGGCCAGGCCGACGAGGAGAACACCCTCAACCTGATCGCGGTGGACTGGGACAGCGAGCCGGTGGCCGGGCAGGCGATCAACGTCCGGGTGGTGGAGCGGCGCTGGTCCAGCGTGCAGGAGGAGGACGAGCGCGGGCGCACGGTGTGGACCTGGGAGGTGGAGGAGATTCCGGTGGCGGGCGCGGAAGGCACGGTCACCACTGACGAAGAGGGTATGGCCACCTTTGCCTTTGTGCCGCCCAGCGCCGGGACGTACAAGGCTTACGCCACCACACGCGACGACCGTGGCAACGAGGTGCGCTCCTCGGCCTTCCTGTGGGTCTCCGGGCGGCAGTACGTTGCCTGGCGGCAGCAGAACAGCAACCGCATCGACCTGATCACGGACCGCGACAGCTACCAGGTGGGGGATACGGCGGAGGTGCTGATCGCCTCGCCCTGGCAGGGCCAGGCCACGGCGCTGATCACCATCGAGCGCGGCGACGTGCTGAACTACGACGTGATCACGCTGGAGACCAACAGCACGGTCTACCGCTTCCCCATCCGGGATGCCTACGCGCCCAACGTGTTCGTCTCCGTGGTGCTGGTCAAGGGCGTGGACGAGAACACGCCGGTTGCCGAGTTCCGGATGGGCCTGGCGCAGATCGCGGTGGACCCGGAGCGGCGCGAGATCGCGGTTACGGTGACGCCGGACCGTGAGCAGGCCGGTCCGCGCGAGACGGTCACCTATACCATCACCACCACAGACTACCAGGGCGACCCGGTGCCTGCCGAGGTGGGGGTGGGGCTGACCGACCTGGCCGTGCTGACCATCGCCGAACCCAACAGCCAGCCGCTGATGAGCTACTTCTATGGCCAGCAGGGGTTGAGCGTGCGCACTGCCATGCCGCTCACGCTGAGCGTGGACCAGCTTACGCAGACGACGCTGGATACGGTGAAGGGCGGCGGCGGTGGCGGCGGGGAGGGCGGCATCTTCGAGGTGCGGCAGGAGTTCGTGGATACGCCGTACTGGAATCCGACGCTGACTACCGGCGAGGACGGGCGCGCCACCATCGAAGTCACGCTGCCCGACAACCTGACCACCTGGCGGTTGGATGCCCGCGCCGTGACAGCAGGGGTGGAGGGCACGACGCTGGTCGGGCAGACCACCCAGGACCTGGTCAGCACCAAGCCGCTGCTGCTACGCCCCATCACGCCGCGCTTCTTCGTGGTGGGCGACGCGGTGACGCTGGTGGCTGTGGTCAACAACAACACGGGCGAGCCGATGACAGTGGAGGCCTCCCTGCAAGGGGCGGGCGTCAGCTTCAACAGCCCGCAGGACGTGACGGCGGAGATCCCCACCGGCGGACGCCACCGCTTTGAGTGGATGGTCACCGTGGAGGACGTAGACAGCGTGGACCTCACCTTTTACGCCAGCGGCAACGACGGCCAGTACACCGACGCCAGCAAACCGCCGCTGGGGCAGGGTGACGACCGCCTGCTGCCCGTTTACCGCTACGAAGTGCCGGAGACGGTGGGCACAGGCGGCATGATCGAGGAGCCAGGGACCCGCACGGAGGCCATCGCGCTGCCGCGCCGCTTCGACGTGACCCAGGGCGAGCTGACCGTGCGCGTGGACCCCTCGTTGGCGGCCACAACCCTGGACGGCCTGGACTACCTGCGGAACTTCCCGCATCAGTGCATCGAGCAGACGGTGAGCCGCTTCCTGCCCAACATCATGACCTTCCGGGCGCTGGAATCGCTGGGCGTGGCCGATGCAGAGCTGCGCGCCAACCTGGAGCGCGAGGTGTCCTTTGCCCTGCAGCGGCTCTACGCGCAGCAGCACGCCGACGGGGGCTGGGGCTGGTTCATCAACGACGACAGCAACCCGGTGACCACCGCTTATGCCCTGATCGGGCTGGTGGAGGCCCAGCGCTACGGCTTTGAGGTCTCCAGCGACGTGATCCTGCGCGCGGTGGCCTACCTGAACGGCCAGATGGTGGTGGTGGACGAGAGCACGCCGACCTGGCGCTTGAACCGGCAGGCCTTCCTGCTCTACGCGCTGGCGCGGGCGGAGCGCGGCAACGTGGCGCGCACGATGCGGCTCTTCGAGTTCCGCGAGCGGCTGGACTTCTACGCGCGGGCCTTCCTGGCGGTGACGCTCAACCGCCTGGCGGTGGAGATGGAGGACGAGGTCGACGCGCTGGCGACCGATCTGGTCAGCAACGCCATCCTCAGCGCGACGGGCGCGCATTGGGAGGAAGAGCGGCCCGACTACTGGAACTGGAACACCGACACCCGCAGCACGGCCATCATCCTGGGCGCGCTGATCGAGCTGAAGCCGGGTAACGACCTGCTGGCGCAGGCCGTGCGCTGGCTGATGGTGGCCCGCACGGCGGATCACTGGGAGACGACGCAGGAGACGGCCTGGGCGGTGATGGCCCTCACCGACTGGATGGCCCTCACCGGCGAGCTACAGCCGGACTACGCGGTGAGCGTTTCCCTGAACGGCGAGCAACTGCTGGAGGAGCAGGCCACGCCGGAGACCGTGCGGGAGACTTATGCGCTGCGCGTTCAGGTGGCCGACCTGCTGGCCGAGGAGGCCAACCGGCTCGTCTTCACGCACGGCGAAGGGCCGGGCGTGATGTACTACACGGCGCACCTGCGGGCCTTCCTGCCCGTGCCGGAGGTCGAGCCGCTCAACCGGGGGATCATCGTCAGTCGGCGTTACAGCCTGGCCGACGACCCCGACCGCACGCCTATCGAAACGGCCCCGGTGGGGACTAACGTCCGCGTGACGCTGACCATCATCGCGCCCAACGATCTGCACTACGTGGTCATCGAAGACCCCATCCCCGCCGGGACGGACGCGGTCGATCCGGGCCTGCGCACGTCCGAGCAGATCGGCACGCGGCCAGAGGTGGACACGACGCACCCCCTCAGCCGGGGCTGGGGCTGGTGGTACTTCAGCCATACCGAGTTCCGCGACGAGAAGGTGGTGATCTACGCCACATATCTGCCGCAGGGGACCTACGAGTACAGCTACACGATCCGCACCGGGCTGCCGGGGGAGTTCAACGTGATCCCCACCACCGGGCAGGAGTTCTACTTCCCGGAGGTGTACGGGCGCGGCAGCGGGATGCTCTTCACCATTACGCCGGAGGAGCCTGCGGAGGAGAGCGGCTTCCCGGAGGAGGCGGAGCCGGATGTGGTGGTGACGGAGGAGGCCACGCCTGACGACGGGCAGTAAGCCCGGCGGAGGAGGGCGGGCAGCAGCCAGGACTGCAAAGCAAGCCTGGGGGGAGCGGCGGACGCGAGTGGTGTCCGCCGCTCTCTGTTTGCTGTGCCGGGTTCAGGCCCGGCGAGGCAGGGATAAATTGTGCGAAAATGCACAAATGGCGGGGAAAAATTGCGGACGAATATCACTCCACCTTGTGACTGATGCATAATAGCAGGTGTGGCTAGGCTGGTGTTTTGAGCTAAAATTGAAAAAAGCATGGAAGCCAGACGTGTTTTGAAGCGGAAAGGAACTTCCCATGGTGATTGCTGTTGCACCAGACACAACCTACACCATCGATAAGATCGCGGAACTGCTCGGCGACGAGGCTGATACCCTGCTGAACCACAGGTGCCAGACGGTCCCTAAGGACATGCTCCACCTGCCAGGGCCGGATTTTGTCGACCGCGTGTACGCGCATTCGGATCGCAGCCCGCGTGTGCTGCGCAGCTTGCAGCAGATCTTCGATCATGGCCGCCTGGGCGGGACGGGCTACCTCTCTATCCTGCCGGTGGACCAGGGCGTGGAGCACTCTGGAGGGGCGTCCTTTGCCCCGAATCCGGAGTACTTCGACCCGGAGAACATCGTCAGGCTGGCAATTGAGGGCGGCTGCAACGCCGTCGCCTCCACCTTTGGCGTGCTGGGCATGGTGGCCCGCAAGTATGCCCACAAAATCCCCTTCCTGGTCAAGTTCAACCACAACGAACTGCTGACCTACCCCAACAAGTACGACCAGATTCTGTTCGGCACGATCCAGGAAGCGTGGAACATGGGCGCGGTGGCCGTGGGCGCCACCATCTACTTCGGCGCGCCGGAGAGCAGCCGCCAGATCATCGAGGTTTCCGAGGCCTTCGCCTACGCGCACGAGCTGGGCATGGCCACCGTGCTGTGGTGCTACGTGCGCAACGCCGCTTTCAAGGTCAACGGGGTCAACTACGAGACCTCCGCCGACCTGACCGGCCAGGCCAACCACCTGGGCGTGACGATTCAGGCGGACATTGTCAAGCAGAAGCAGCCGACCAACAACGGCGGCTACAAGGCGGTGCGGACCGGCGACTCGTCCTACGGCAAGCTGGATGAGCGCATCTACACGGAGCTGACCTCTGACAACCCCATCGACCTCACCCGCTACCAGGTGATCAACACCTACATGGGCCGCGTCCCCATGATCAACTCCGGCGGGGCCAGCGGCAAGAACGACTTCGCCGAAGCCGTGCGCACGGCGGTCATCAACAAGCGGGCCGGCGGCACGGGGCTGATCAGCGGGCGCAAGGCCTTCCAGCGTCCCATGGCGGAGGGCGTCAAGCTGCTCAACGCCATCCAGGATGTCTATCTGTGCGAGGACGTGACCGTCGCCTGATGGGGCAGCGGTTCAGAATGGTTTTCGCCAGGGCGACCCAACGGTCGCCCTTTTCTTTGTCGCTATCTATGTCCACAGGGAGGGCAGGTCGTCGATCTGTGCCCAGCCCTGGCCCGGCTCCACCGGCTCCACCGTGAGGTCGGTGAAGTAGCGGTCCAGCACAGCGGCGCGCTCCTGGGCCAGGGGCGGGCGGCAGTAGTCCTCCTCCTCCCACACGGCCCGGCCATCCGGGGCGCGGCGGGCGTGGGTGAGCGCGTGGTGCAGGGCCTGCCCGAAGGGCCGCATCTGCCGGATCGCGCCGCCCTCAAGCTCCTGCCGTAGCTGGCTCAACTGCGTGTTTTGCGGTTTGGCGCGGACCAGGTAATAAGCCATGGTGTTTCTCCCAGGTTTCTATGTCGGCGATAGTGGAGAGGGGGCCGTCATCCGCTGCCTGCGAGCGCCTCCCTGACGGCAGGGACGACCTCCCTGGCGAAGACCTCGATCTGCTGGCGCTCGTCCCCCTGAATGGGCCAGAAGATGAACGTATCCTGGCGGTAGTCATGGTAGAAGCGCTGTATCTGCTCCACCCAGTGCTGCACGGGGCCGTAGATGGCGCTCTCCGGCAGGCCGTCCGGCCTGGACGCGGCCCGGCCTGGCTCCAGGATGCCCATCAGGTTGTAGCCGCGCCGCACCTCCTGCGGGGAGCGCCCGGCTTCCTCCGCCCCGGCGTCGATCTGCGCGTTGATCTCCAGCAATCGCTGGGGCGGCTCGTAGGCGGTGGAGACCAGGACGCCGTCGGCCAGGCGACCGATCAGGTTCATCATACGCGGGCCGGAGGCGCCAACCCAGATACGGATGCGGTGAGCCGGGCGGGGGCCAAAGCGCGCGCCCTTCACCCGGTAGACCGCTCCCTCGTAGGTGAAGGAGCCGTCAGCATGATCCCACAGGCCACGGATGATGTGCAGGGCGTCATTGAAGGCGCTGAAGGCGCGGCCCGGCGAGCGCTCCGGGCCGCCCAGGGCTTTGATCCCGGCCCAGAAGGTTCCTGCGCCCAGGCCAAGCTCCACCCGCCCGCCGGAGAGCACGTCCAGCGAGGCGGCCATCTTGGCCAGCATGGCCGGTCCTCGCAGGGGGAGGTTGGCCACGTTGGTGCCGACGTGCACCCGCTCTGTGGAGACGGCCAGCGCCGTCAGCAGGGTCCACGTATCCAGGTGGTGGCGGTTGTAGGGGTGATCCTGGATGGTGATCAGGTCAAGCCCCTGCGCGTCGGCGATGGCCGCGCGGCGGAAAGGCTCCTGCGGGTCGTCCGTGGCGGGGTCGATGTTGGCTCCGAAGAGGGGTTGAAGGGTGGGGGACATGCGCCCTGTCTCCTTGATAAACCGTGCGGCGGGTACTGTTTGACTTTACTCTCAAAGCCAGCGGAGCGATCAGGGGGTTGGTCGGGCGGCTGCACGGGGGCGGTAGGCGGTAAGAAGCGCATCCCTACCCACAGCCAGGCTGCGGAGCCTAGCGGCGGGCAGAGCGGGGGTCCAGGGTATCGCGCAGGCCGTCGCCCAGCAGGTTAAAGCCCAGCACGCCGAGCATGATGGCCAGGCCGGGGAAGAAGATCAGCCAGGGGGCGATCTCCGCCAGGCCACGGTTCTCGCTGAGCATCAGCCCCCAGGATGGCTCCGGCGGCTGGGTCCCCAGGCCCAGGAAGCTCAGCCCGGCCTCGGTGATCAAGGCCCAGGATAGGGCCAGCGTCACCTGGACGATCAGGGGGGCCACCATGTTGGGCAGGATGTGCCGGGTGAGGATGCGCCACTCCCGCACGCCCAGGCAGCGGGCGGCCACCACGAACTCCATCTCTTTGAGCGAGAGCACCGGCCCCCGCGCGATGCGGGCGAAGATAGGGGTGTAGACCACGGCGATGGCCAGGACGGTGTTGTTAAGCCCTGGCCCCAGCACAACCACTACCAGCAGCGCCAGCAGCAGGGTGGGGAAGGCGAAGAGGATGTCCATCAGGCGCATGAGCAGCGTATCGAAGAGGCCGCCGATGTAGCCGGATGTGACCCCGATGGCCGTGCCCAGCAGGGTGGAGAGGGCCACGGAGAACAGCGCCACCCGCAGGGAGTTGGTCCCGCCCTTCATCACGCGGCTGGCCACGTCCCGCCCAAACTGGTCCGTGCCCATCAGGTATTGCTGGCTGGGCGGCTGCAAGCGGTCGCGGGGGTGCTGCTCCAGGATGGGGTAGGGGGTCAGGCCCAGCAGCCCGGCCAGGGCAGCCAGCGCAAAGGCCGTCACGATCACCAGGCCGACCACACTGCTGGGGTTCCGCAGCAATAGCTGGAGCAGGGAGGGGGGCCTGCCCTGCAGCAGTTGCTGGTCGGCGCGCGCCTCAGACGTGGTTTCCATAGGAGATGCGTGGGTCAATCGCTGCGTAGATCAGGTCCACAACCAGGTTGATGACGACGAAGTTGAAGGCGATGAACAGCGTCACGCCCTGAATCAGGGCGTATTCGCGCTGCGAGATGGCGTTGACGGCCAGCCGCCCCACGCCCGGCAGGGCGAAGATCTGCTCCGTGATGAAGGCCCCGCCCAGCAGATACCCCGTTTCCACCCCGATGAGCGTGACGACCGGAATCCACACGTTGCGCAGGGCATGGCGGAAGATCACGCTGCGCTCCCGCAGGCCCTTGCTGCGCGCCGTGCGGACGTAGTCCTCCCCCAGCACTTCCAGCATGGAGGAGCGGGTCATGCGCATCACCGAGGCGGCAAAGGAGAAGCCCATGGTGATGGCGGGGAAGATCATCTGCCCCAGGTTGCGAAGCGGGTCCTCCGTGAATTCCACATAATCGCCGGAGTTGGGCAGGATGCCGAAGTACACGGAGAGCACATAAATGATCAGCGTGCCCAGCAGGAAGTTGGGCACGGCCAGCCCCAGCATGCCGAAGACCCGCCCGAAGAGGTCGATGAAGGAGTTGTGCCGCACGGCGGAAAGGACCCCAATGGGGATGCCGATCAGCAGGGCGATGATCACCGAGAGCAGAGCCAGCTCCACCGTCAGGGGGAAGCGCTCCAGGATGAGCGGCAGCACGGCTTTGCCATGGCGCACGGAAAAGCCCAGGTTGCCCTGCAACGCATCGCCCAGCCAGGAGAAATACTGCTCAACCAGGGGCTTGTCCAGGCCGAAGTAGCGCTCCAGCGCCTCGCGCTGTGCTTCGGTCAGCATCCCGGCCTCGGTGCCCAGTTGGGCCGTGATCTGGTCGCCGGGGACGGCCCGGATGGCCAGGAAGACCAGGATGGAAACGCCCAACAGCGTGGGGATGAAGGCCAGCAGGCGTTGGGAGAGATAGCGTAGCATGGCGCGTCCGTTTGCAGCGCGTCAGGAGGGCGTGCGCCCGTGGCGGGCACGGCGCACGCCCCCTCCGGTCATCGATGAAGCTTAGCGTTCCAGTTGAACCTCGTAGAGGTAATACATCGAGTCGTTCGCGCCCGGCTCCCAGCCGGTCACGTAGGGCTGGTGCGCGGTGTAGCTGTAGCCGGTGTACAGCCAGATCCAGGGGGCGGTCTCGGCCAGGTGCCGCTGGAACTCCGCGAAGATTTCGTAGCGCTCCTCCGGGTCGGCGGTGGTGCGGCCCCGCTGCATCAGCTCGTGCAGGGTGTCGTCGATGTAACCGGCCACCTCCTGGAACTGGGCGTCGTATTGCCAGTAGCGGGCATACATGGTGTAGGGGTCGATGCGCCCGCCGTTGAGGGCCACCGCAGCGGTGAAGTCGGCGGCCAGCCAGCGGTCCACGTAGACGCTCAGCTCCAGCGGCTCGATCTCCACCGTGATGTTGATCTCGGCCAGTTGGGCCTGGATGGCCTGCGCCTCGGAGAGCGCGGTGGGCGGCTCGGCCTGGGCGGCCATCACCGGCAGGGTGAAGCCCTCCTCCAGCCCGGCCTGGGCCATCAGCTCCCGCGCCCGCTCCACATCGCGCTCGTAGCAGAACAACTCCTCGGTCGGCAGGGCGAAGCTGGCCATGGTCAGCGGGCCGGTCACGCGGCCTTCACCCAGCGCCGCCGAGTCCACAACCTCCTGGCGGTCGATGGCGCAGGAGATGGCCTGGCGCACCTCCAGCCTGTCCAGCGGCTCCACGGCGGCGCGGAGCTGCAGGACGTGGTAATCCAGAACCGGCGTGCGGGCCAGGATGACCTGAGGATCGTCTACCAGCAGCGTGGCGACCAGGGGGTCGAAGAGCAGGCCGAAGTCCACGGTTCCGGCGCGCAGCGCGGCCAGGATGGAGGCTTCATCGGGGATGATGCGCACTTCAACGCCGTCCACAAACGGCCCCTCTCCCCACCAGTCCTCGTTGGCGCTGAGGATCGTCGTCTCTTCCGGCGTCCAGCTCTCCAGCTTGAATGGCCCGGTGCCGACCACGTCGCTGGCGGGGTCGCCGTTGGCGATCACGTCGGAGGAGAGGATGGCGGCGTTGGTGGTGGCCATGGCAGCCAGCAGCGGCACGTCCGGCTGGGAGAGGTGGAAGATGACGGTGTAGTCGTCCGGGGCTTCCATCGACTCGATGCTGACGTAGTTGGAGCGGGCGGCAGCGCCGGTTTCCTCGTCCAGGATGCGCTCAAAAGAGGCGATCACGTCCTCCGCCGTGAAATCTGAGCCATCATGGAACTTGACGCCCTGGCGTAGCTGGAAGGTGAGTGTCGTGGCATCATCGGAGAACTCCCAGTCTGTGGCCAGGGCAGGAGCGAGGTTGAGCTGGTGGTCGGTGATGACCAGCGGCTCGTAGATCATGGTGAGCAACCGGAGCGAAGCGAAAGCGGTCTGGGTGTGGGGGTCCAGGCCGGTGGCGTCGATGGCGCGGGCGAGAATCAGGGTGTTTTCTCCACCCTGGCCTAGCGCGGGCAGGCTGATGCTCATCAGGGCCAGCACCAGGGCCAGCGCCAGCAAAGCGCGGTTTAGTTTAAGTGACGGCATATTTCTCCTCCCAAAAAACATGAACCGAACAATGGGGCTGAGTCTGAACGATGAGATACGATGTCCTCTGGATGGCTTCCTCCTTACTTTCTCACTCTGTGCCTGATTTTTCTGCCTGAAGACACGCCTGGTTGGTCATGTCCCTGCCGGGTGGCCCAGGCCCACGCCGGCTTGATGATCGCCGCGCCCTGGCCGGTCAGGCCCCGGCGCTGCGCAGCCGCTTCCACAGGATCAGTTCGTCCACGTTGGCCAGCACATAGCCGGGCAGGCGGCCCACCTGCTGGTAACCCAGGCGTTGGTAGAAGCGTTGGGCCGCTGTGTTGAAGTCGGAGACCAGCAGGAACATGTCACGACTTCTCTCGGCTGCCAGGCGCTCCGCTTCGCGGAGCAGCGCCGCGCCGATCCCTTTACTGGTCTGGTCCGGTCGAACGCCGATGAGGCGGAGGTAGGCACTGATGCCGAACGCGCCCCTGGGCAGCACCCAGGCGAACCCACAGGCGGGATCGGGGGGGCCGTCGTCGGCAACCACGAGGATGTCATGCTGTTGCAGGGCCTCTTCGAATTGCCGGGTGAGGGTCGCCTGGCTCACGCGATAGCGCTGCCACAAGGGAACCCGGACCATCCAGGAGGTAATAACGGGGATGTCGGCGGTCACCATCGGGCGAATCGCGTGCATGTCACTATTCTACTGCATGACCCAATTAGCGGTCAATTAAGTTGCCTCTTTCCTGGGCGTGCCTGTTTGGGAGCGGCGCAGCCGGCCCAACAGGCGCGGCATCAGCGCCTCGTAGGCCCGGTAGAGCGGAGGGAGAGGGGCGTAGTCCCAGGCCCCGATGTGCCGCACCACCGTGCCGCCAAAGCCGCGCTTGAACTGGTAGACGCCCCACAGGCGGTCGGATTCGTGGAAGACATCCGGCGCGCCCCACAGGTCGTAGGTGGCGTAGCCCTGCGCCCTGGCCCACTGCATGGCCGCCCATTGCAGCGCGTGGTTGGGCATGCGCTGGCGCTCCTCGTTGCTGGAGGCCCCGTAAAAGTACCAGCACTTTGGCCCAAAGTGCAACAGGATGACGTGCGCCAGGGGCTGCCCCTGGTACGCCGCCAGCAGGGCATGGGCCAGCCCGGCCTGCATGAAGGCCCCCCAGGCCTCCCGGTAGTAGTCCAGCGGGCGGATGAGGAAGCCATCCCGTTCCCCGGTGACGCGGTAGAGGTCGTAGAGCGTGGGGATGTCCTCCGGGGTAGCCTGGCGCACGGTGACGCCCTTTTTCTCGGCGACGCGGACCTTGCGCCGCGTGCTCTGGTGCATGCCCATGAGGATGTCCTCGGCGGGGCGGGTCAGGTCGATGGTGATCGTGTTGCGGAACTGCACCTGGCTGTGGGAGAAGCGCCAGCCGCGCGCGGCGAGGGTCTGCATGACCGCCTGGCCGAGGGGGTCGTCCTGGGCGTCGTCCGCGCCGGGGACGCCCCGCCCCGCGACCACGTCCGGATCGATCTTCAGCCAGAGCGCGCCGCGCCGCCGGGCCAGCCCTTGCAGGTGGTCCAGCACGGCGGCCAGCAGGCCCGCGTCGGCGTAATCCAGCGCCGGGCCTTTGGGCACGTACATCACGCGCAGCGGGCCAAGGCGGCGGGTGAGCACCTGTGCGGCGGCCACGATTGCCTCGCCCCGCCGGTAGGCGAATCGCTCCGGCCTCCAGCCGGTGGTGCGCCGCTTGAACTCCCCCCATTCCCACGTTTGGAGGACGTGCGCGCAGGGCAGGGGGCGCAGGGCCTGGTTCCAGGCAGCGCGGTCGTGGAGGGCGGTCACCTGGAGCATGGGCGGCTCACACCGTCTTGATGAAGTAGACGCCGCTGACCGGATAGCCGCTCACGCTCTGCTGGGTGGCCGGGTGGACGGCAAAGCCGAGGCTGATCTTGAGGGCGTAGTTGGCGGGCTTGTCCAGCGAGGACCAGGAGCGCATCTGGTAGGCCCCCAGCGCCCTGGTCAGGGCCAGCGCGGCCAGTTGCAGGGCGCGCCCATGCCCCCGGCGGCGGAACGACTTTTCCACGGCGAAGGTGCAGACGAACGTTTCGCGCAGCGGCTGGCCATCCAGGCCGACGATGGTCGTCTCCCTGCCGCCGCTCCAGTTCGTGGCCGGGCTGACGATGTCTTGCAGCTTGAGGGAGATGTTGCCGATGACCCTGTTTTTCTCCACAGCGCCAAGAAAGTGGAGTCCCTCCAGTGGCAGGCCGTCCTCGCCGATCACCCAGCGGGCCATATCCACCCGCTCCAGGTGGGCCAGGTAGGCCGGCCACAGGGCATGCTGCGGGCTGAAGCGTTCAACCGTCATGGCCTGTCTCGTGCCTCCTCAGGCGCAGATAGAGCTGGTAGAGCGCATAGGCTGGCGGGCTGTAGACCCGGTCCCAGGCGGGCATCCAGCGGACCAGCCGCCCGCCAAAGCCGCGCTTGAAGCGGTACACGCCCCACAGGCCGTCGCTGCGCGCCGTGAAACCCGCTTCCAGCGCCTCCTCGTCGGCGTCCGGCACGCCCCACAGGTCATAGGCCACGCAGCCCCGCGCCCTGGCCCAGCGGATGGCCGCCCACTGCGCCGCGTAGGCGGGCATGCGGTTGCGCTCCTCGTCGGTGGATGCGCCGTACAGATACCAGGCCGTACCCCTCAGGGCGAAGACCATCACCCCGGCCAGGTCCCGCCCCTGGTAGGAGGCCAGGAGCAGGGCGGCGCGCCCCAGGGGGGCAAAGAGGTCGTAGGCCCGCTCGTAGTAGGCGGGCGCGTGCACGCCAAAGGCGTCCCGCTGCCCGGTGACCTGCATCATGGCGTTGAAGCTGGCCAAGTCCTCCCGCGTGCCTTCCCGCACGGCCACGCCCTTTTTGGCGCTCAGGCGGATGTTGTAGCGCGTCTTCTGCTTCATGCGGGCCAGGATGGCCTCCTCCTCGTCGCCGATGTCCAGCAGGAGGGTGCGGGGCGGCTGCACGCTCTGCGGGCTGGGGCGGAACCCCGCCGCCCGCAAGGCGGCGGCCAGCGCCTGGTCTTCCTCGCCGGGCGCTTCCACCTTCAGCCAGCGCGCGCCCTGCCGCCGGGCCACCGTGTGGATGGCGTGCCACAGGTGCGCCATGCGCTGTGGGCGCTGCCACCAGTCCGCCGGGGCCAGCGGCCCCTTGGGGATGTAGGCCATGGTCCCCAGGTGGAAGGGCAGGGGACGGTACAATATTTGCGCCCCGGCCAGGATGCGCCCCCCGCCGTCGGCCAGGGCCACGCAGTCCGCCCGCCAGTCGAAGGCGCTCTTGAGCGCCCCCCAGGCCGGCGTTTGCAGGATGTGGGCCTGGGGGTGGCCTGCCACGAAGGCGTCCCAGGCTTCTGGCGGGGGGGGGCCAGGGTGCAGGGCGGTCAATGCTGGCTCCTGGTGTGACGGTCTGGTGTGCTGCTGCCGCGCCGGAGAATCCGGGCGGCTCGACGGATAAACGCCGTGCCGGGCACGCGCAGCCTCAGGTCTGGCGGGCGACGTGCCCCGAAAGCCCCGTTAGTATACCTGATGACCGGGCAAAAAGGTTGGGTTGGGGCGCATTTTGAAATCCCGCCCGCGAGTGGCTATAATCCGTGCCAGTTTGCCGGTGCTCCATCTGCGCCGGTGTGCTGGCGCAGCAGTGGGGAGGGGGGAGAATCCTGATATTGGTTGTCATATCCATCTCAGGATGCTATACTGGCGACATTTGTAACAAATTGTGCGCCAGCACCAAAAGACCCACCACTTACCAAATGCAGATTGCCCAAGGAGCCAGTAAATGGACCTCAGTGAATGGGCCTTTGTAGGCGTGTTTTTGGCCATCGCCGGAATCCTGCCTGCCGTGCCGATGTTCCTCGGCTGGTTGCTGGGACCGCGCAAACCCAACCCCATCAAGAACGATACCTATGAGTGCGGCATCGAAACCGTGGGCGATGCCTGGGTCCAGTTCAAGGTGCAGTATTACATTTTCGCCCTGGTGTTCCTGGTCTTCGATGTTGAGATCGTCCTCCTTTTTCCCTGGGCCGTGGCCTACAACAACCTGGGGCTGTTCGCCTTTGTGGAAGCCACGATTTTCATCGCCTTGCTGGCGGTAGCCCTGCTGTACGTATGGCGCAAGGGTGCGCTTGAGTGGACATAAGCACGTTGGATAAGCAGTGGCCGGTAGGGTGCTATCGGCCTTTTTGCTTGCCTTGCTTGAGGGATGGCCTATGCTCAAAGAAGCGTTGATTATGGCAGGCTGGGAGGCTGGCTGGGCGACCTTCGTCGACATCCTCCTGGGGGTCTTGCTGGCGGCAACCTTTGGCATGTTGTGGGTGCTGTTTGGCATCTGGATCGAGCGCAAGGTTGCCGCCCGCATTCAGGACCGCATCGGCCCCAACCGGGTTGGCCCTTACGGGCTGGTGCAGAACATCGCCGATGCGCTCAAGCTGCTGACCAAAGAGGTCATCATCCCGCGCAACGCCGACAAGGTGGTCTACTTCCTGGCCCCGATCCTGTCTGTGGTGTCGGTGATCCTGATCGCCGCCGTGATCCCCTTCTCGCCGGTGGTCATCGGGACGGACCTCAACATCGGCCTGCTGTACGTGGTGGCCGTCGGCTCGCTGGGCACGTTCTCGGTGATCATGGCCGGCTGGGGCAGCAACAACAAGTACGCACTGCTGGGGGCCTTCCGCTCCGTGGCGCAGTTGATCAGCTACGAAGTGCCCATGGTGCTCTCCCTGCTGGTGCCGGTGTTGCTGGCGGGGACGCTGAGCATGCAGGGGCTGGTTGAGGCGCAGCACGTGTGGTATCTCTTTCTGGCCCCGGTGGCGGCGCTGCTCTTCCTGCTCTCCAGCCAGGCGGAGAACGGGCGCGCGCCGTTTGACCTGCTGGAGGCCGAGAGCGAGATCGTGGCCGGGTATAACATCGAGTACAGCGGCATGCCCTGGGCCATGTTCTACCTGGGCGAGTTCATGCACGCTTACTTCATCTCGATCCTGTTCGCGGTGTTCTTCCTGGGCGGCTGGCGCGGCCCTGGCGCGGAACAGCTCCCCATCCTGGGGATGGTTTACCTCTTCATCAAGTCCGTGCTCGTCTATTTCGTGACCATCTGGCTGCGGCTGACGGTTCCCCGCGTGCGCATCGACCAGTTGCTGGACCTGAACTGGAAGGTGCTGGTCCCGCTGGCGCTGGTGAATGTGGTGGTGATGGCCTTCCTGGTCAAGGTGATCCCCGCGCCCGATTACGAGACCGCGCGGGCCATCGCCAACGGCGAGTTCACGGGCGTGGCGGCGGGCATTTACCGCTTCCTGGGGCCGGAGTTCATCGCCGAGCTGCCGCGCGCGGGTCTGTTGCTGCTGGGGAACATCCTGCTGTTTGCCGGGGCCGCCTATGTGCTGCGGCTGGCCGGTCGGCGCGCCCGGCAGCAGGTGGAGCAGTTGGTGGACGAGACCGATTACACGCCGGAGCAACCGGCCCCGGCCACTGAAGCAGAAGCGGCAGCGCTTCGCTAGGGGGGTTGGCCGATGGAAATCACAATTGAGATGCTTGTTTTTGCGGTGTTCTCCATCATCACGCTGGCCGCCGGCCTGGGGGTGGTGCTGGTGCGCAACCTGTTTCGCGCGGCGCTGCTCCTGTTGCTGAGCCTGTTCGGCGTGGCGGGGTTGTTCGTCCTGCTCTCCGCGCCCTTCCTGGCCGTGGTGCAGGTGTTGATCTACATGGGCGGCATTGCCACGCTGATCATCTTCGCCGTGATGCTGACACGCGGCATGGTGCGGGCACGCAACGTGATGAACCGCCAGTGGGACGTTGCCGCCTTTGTGGCGCTGGCGACCTTTGTTGTGCTGGTTATCCTGGTGGTGCAGGTGGCCCAGGGGGAGGGCGCCATCCTGCCCCGCGAGCCGGTGGCCGACCTGACCGGCGACCCCACGCTGGCGCTGGGCGCGGCCTTGGTGGACCCCGGCCAGTACATGCTGCCGTTTGAGGTGGCCTCTTTGCTGCTGGCTGGCGCTTTGATCGGGGCGATTTACATCGCCCGTGATGACGAGCCGGAGTGATGCGCATGATTCCTTTGTGGATGTTCATGGTGGTCGCGGCGGGGCTGTTCTGCATTGGCCTGTTTGGGGTGCTGGCGCGCCGTAACGCCGTCGCCATCCTGATGGGCATCGAGCTGATGCTGAACGCCGTCAACATCAACCTGGTGGCCTTCTGGCGCTACCTGACGCCCAACGCGATGATGGGCCAGGCTTTCGCCGTCTTCGTCTTCGTGGTGGCCGCTGCGGAAGCTGCCATCGGCCTGGCTTTGATCGTGGCCATTTATCGACGCCGCCAGAGCGTGGTGGTAGAGGATGTCAACCTGCTGAAGTGGTGAGGTCCGCTCCATTTGCTGCGCTTTCGCCCCGTCAAATGGGGCGGAGGACATGCCAAGTTAGAGGACGAGCCTGAATGATTGATTGGACGAATGCGAACATCTTACCCTGGTTGATCCCGCTGCCGACGCTGGTCGCCTCCGCGCTGATCTTCCTGGTGACCAGCCGCAGTTGGTGGCTGACCGTGGTGGTGGCGCTGATCAGCACGCTGCTCTCCTGGGGCATGGCCACGGCCATGTTCCTGCGCGGCATCGGCGTGGCCTTTGGGGAGGGCATTGGCGGCGCAGCGTTCGGCAGCCGCATCCCCTGGCTGGACCTGGGGACGACCCAGTTCGAGGTGGGGGTGCTGGTGGACCCACTGACGGTCGTCATGCTCTTCATGGTCCCGCTGACGATCCTGATGATCATGATCTACTCGGTCGGCTACATGCTCCACGACCCGCGCCGCTCGCGCTTCATGGGCTACATGACGCTCTTTGCCGGGGCAATGCTGACCCTGGTGGTGGCCGACAACCTGCTGCTGCTCTTCATCGGCTGGGAGGTGATGGGCTTCTGTTCCTACTCGCTCATCGGCTTCTGGTTCGAGAAGGAGAGCGCCTACAAAGCGGGCGTCAAGGCCTTCATGACGACCCGCGTGGCCGATGTGCTGATGCTGCTGGGCATCGCCTACCTGTTCGCGGAGGCGGGCACCCTCAACTTCCGGGATATTTTCTTTGACGAAGCCTTTTTGCACGACCTGGCGCAGACCCCCGCCCTGCTGCTCGGCGGGAGCATCAGCGCGGCGGGGCTGATCGGCGTTTTCCTGGTGGCAGGCACCATCGGCAAGAGCGCCCAGTTCCCGCTGCACGTCTGGCTGCCAGACGCGATGGAAGGCCCGACGCCCGTCAGCGCCATGATCCATGCGGCGGCGATGGTCTCCGCCGGTGTGTATATGGTTATCCGCGTGTTTCCGCTGCTGGAGGCGGGGGCGGACCCGCACCATGGCATCTACAACACGCCGCTGCTGCTGATGGCCTACATCGGCGCGTTCACGGCCCTCTTTGCGGCGGTGATTGCCGTCTCGCAGAACGACATCAAGCGCGTGCTGGCCTATTCCACGATCAGCCAGCTTGGCTACATGGTCGCGGCGCTGGGCATCGGGGCCTATGCGGCGGCGGCGTTCCACCTGATCACGCACGGCATCTTCAAGGCGCTGCTCTTCATGTCCTCTGGGGCGGTCATCCACGGCATGGAGCACGGCGAGGAGCATGCCCACCAGCACGGCGGCCACGCTGAGGCCGAGCCGTTCGACCCGCAGGACATGCGTAATATGGGCGGCCTGATGCGGCGCATCCCGGCTACCTGGTGGTCCTTCCTGGCGGGCGGCATGGCCCTGGCCGGTTTCCCCCTGATCACGGCGGGCTTCTGGTCTAAGGACGAGATTCTGGCGGAGGCCTGGAAGCTGGGCCTGGGCGGCGAGGGATTCGGCCCGGCCATTTTCGTCTTCATCATGCTGGCCCTGGCGGCCTTCCTGACCGCCTTCTACATCACGCGCCAGCTTGGGCTGACCTTTGCCGGGGAGCCGCGCAGCGAGGCGGCCCGCCACGCCGGCCTGGGCGGGCCGACCAGTGTGATGTCCGGCTTCATGCAGGCTCCACTGCTGGTGCTGGCCTTCTTCGCCCTGGTGGCCGGTTTTGTGGGCGTGCCGCGTGACTTCGCCTACCTCTCCGCCCAGAGCGGCAACCCGTTCCACGACTTCGTGAGCGGGACGCTGCTCCACGAGCCGCCGCCGGTGAGCTTTAGCTGGTGGCCGCTGCTGTTCTCCTTTGCCCTGGCGCTGGGCGGGATCGCAGTCGGCTGGGCGCTGTACTGGCGCAGGCCGGTCCTGGCCGGGCAGGAAGACCCGGCCAAGGCGGCGCTGGACCGCGTCAGCCCGGCGCTGTGGCGGTGGATGGAGCGCAAGTTCTACGTGGACGAGCTGTACGACTGGGCTTTCGTGCGTCCCTCGCAATGGGTCAGCGATGTGCTGGTCAGCCAGGTTGTGGATCGCGGCATCATCGACGGCGTGCTGCACGCCGTGGCCCGGCTGGCGGTGTGGATGGGCGAGCTGTTCAAGCGCTTCAACCGCGTGGTGATCGACGGCGTGGGCGACGGCATCCCGCAGGGCATCGGCGCGTTTGGGCGCTGGTTTCGCGCCGTCCAGAGCGGCAACGTCCAGCAATATCTGCTGATGGTGGCCCTCTCGGCGCTGATCATCGGCATCGTCGTGTTCTGGAATCTCTTGCGCTAGGGGTAGGGGAGGCATAGCCGGATGCTACAGATTGGGGACTTTTTGCAGGTAGGGCTGCTGTCGGCGATCATCTTCCTGCCCCTGCTGGGCGCGGTGGTGGTGATGTTGCTGCCGCGCGGCAACAAGCCGCTGGTTCGCTGGGTGGCGCTGGGGTTCAGCCTGGTAGTGTTTGCCCTCTCGCTCAAGCTGTTCCTGGAGTACGACCGCGCCGTGGGGGGCTTCCAGTTCCAGGAGATGACCACCTGGTTCGCCCTGCTGGGGGCTTCCTGGCACACGGGCGTGGACGGCATCAGCGTGGTGATGATCCTGCTGACCGGGTTGCTGGTGCCGCTGGGCATCCTGATCAGCTTCGAGATCGAGGAGCATGTCCGGCTGTACATGGCGCTCTTCCTCTTTCTGGAAGCGGGGATGATGGGCGTCTTTGCCGCGCTGGACCTGATGATCTTCTTCCTGTTCTGGGAGGTCGGCCTGGTGCCGATGTACTTCCTGATCAACATCTGGGGCGGCGAGGACCGGGTTTACGCCTCCGTCAAGTTCTTCCTGTACACCATGGCCGGGTCGCTGGGCCTGCTGCTGGCCATCCAGTTGATCGGCCTGACGGCGGGCACGATGAACATCGTGGAGCTGACGGAGTTCTGGCCCGCCTTTCAGGGCGATGGTGGCACCTTCCTGGGCATCAGCGTGACCACGGTCAAGGACCTGGCCTTCCTGGCCTTTTTCGTGGCCTTCGCCATCAAAGTGCCGGTGTGGCCGTTCCACACCTGGCTGCCGGACGCCCATACCGAAGCGCCGACGGCAGGCTCCATGTTGCTGGCGGGCGTGCTGCTCAAGCTGGGGGCCTATGGCTTCCTGCGCCTGGTGATCCCCTTCTTTCCAGAGCAGGCGGCGGCCTTCTCCCCGGTGATCGCCTTCCTGGCCATGGCGGGCGTGGTGTTGGGGGCCTTTGCCGCCTACGGGCAGAACGACTTCAAGCGGCTGGTGGCCTATAGCTCGGTGAACCACATGGGATTCGTGGTGCTGGGCGTGGCCGTGGCCGCCTGGACCTACGGCGTGGATTACACGGGCGGCACGGCCCCCTGGTTGGGGCTGGAGGCGGGCATGGTGGCCGTGCCGGACCTGCAAAGCTCGATCATCGCCGTCAACGGCGCGGTTTTGCAGATGTTCAACCACGGCCTCAGCTCGGCGGGGATGTTCCTGCTCGTGGGGGCGATCTACCACAAGGCCCACACGCGGGACCTGCGCCGGATGGGCGGCTTCTGGGTGCTGGCCCCGGTCTACGGCGGCATCCTGATCTTCACCAGCATGGCCAGCCTGGGCCTGCCGGGGCTGAACGGCTTTGTCAGCGAGTTCATGGTGGTGCGCGGAGCCTGGCCGGTCTTCACCGTGGCGACCCTGATCAGCATGGTGGGGCTGCTCTTCACCGGCGCGTACATCTTGAAGGGGATTCAGAAGGTGCTGCACGGCAAGCCCGCCCCGGAGTGGGTGGAATACGACCGCAGACATCACCCCCTGGAGATCTCGTGGCGCGAGGTGGTGGCGATGACGCCGCTGATGGTGTTGATGCTGGTGACCGGCGTGCTGCCCAACTGGATTGTGCCGACCATCAACGACACCGTAACCCGTATTTTTGGCGGATAACAAGGCAGGAGAGCTATGGACTCACCGTTTCCTGTACTGAGCATTATCACGCTCACGCCGATTGCCGGGGCACTCCTGATCCTGCTGCTGCCCAGGACCGCCAAGCAGGAGGCGCGGCTCATCGCGGCAGCGGCGACCGGCTTTAGCCTGTTGCTGGCCCTGTTTGTCTTCGTCAGCTACGACGTGGACTTTGCCAACGCCGCCCAGACGCCCTCCGAGATGTTCCAGTTCCAGGAGAACATCCCCTGGGTTTCTGCGCTGGGGATCAACTATCACCTTGGCGTGGACGGCGTCAGCGCGCCGATGGTGCTGCTGACCGGCCTGGCCTCGTTCACCGGCGTGCTGATCTCGTGGGGCATCGACGACCGCCCGCGCGAGTTTATGGCCTTCTTCCTGCTGCTGGTGGCGGGGGTCTACGGCGTGTTCGTGGCCATGGACCTCTTTGTGCTGTTGTTCTTCTACGAACTGTCCATCTTCCCCATGTATTTGCTGATCGCCACCTGGGGGTGGAAGGAGCTGCGCGAATACGCCGCCATGAAGCTGACGCTCTACATCCTGGTCGGCTCGGTTATCGCCCTGATCGGCGTGCTGGCGATGTACTTCGTGGCCGGGGACCACACGGGCGTGTACAGCTTTGACTTCACCCACCTGATTCGGGTGGCGATGGAACCCAACAGCCCCTTCAACATGGAGGTCTTCGGCATCGACGGGCTGACCTTCGCGCGGGTGTGGTTCCCCTTCATCTTCCTGGGCTTTGGCGTGCTGGCGGGCGTGTTCCCCTTCCACAACTGGAGTCCAGACGGCCACGTGGCCGCGCCGACCGCCGTCTCCATGATCCACGCGGGTGTGCTGATGAAGCTGGGGGCCTACAGCGCGCTGCGGGCGGGCGTGCAGTTGCTGCCGGAAGGCGCGCGGGTGCACCTGCCCTGGATCGTCTTCCTGGCGCTGATTAACGTGATCTACGGGGCGTTGATCGCCATGCGCCAGCGAGACTTCAAGTACGTCATCGGCTTCTCGTCGGTCAGCCACATGGGGCTGGTCAGCATGGGCTGGGCCACCATGAACGTCTTCGGCATGACCGGCGCGGGCCTGCAGATGTTCAGCCACGGCGTGATGACGGCCCTCTTCTTCTCCTGCGTCGGCATGGTCTACGACCGGGCGCATACTCGCGACATCCCCAGCCTGGGCGGCTTCCGGCAGGTGATGCCCTGGGTGGCCTTCGCCTTCATTGTGGGCGGCCTGGTGAGCATGGGGATGCCGGGGCTGAGCGGCTTTGTGGCGGAGTTCCCCATTTTCGTCGGCTTGTGGGAGGCCAGCTCGCTCATCACCCTGAACGTGGGGGACTGGGCGCTGGCCAACTACTACAGCGTGATCGCCATTCTGGCTGTGCTGGGCATCATCGTGACGGCGGCCTACGTGATGCGCGTCGTGCAACAGGTTTTCTTCAACCGCTTTGATCGGGAGCGCTTCGCCGGGGTGGGCGACGTGAGCGTGCTGGACAAGACCGCCCTGGTCATCCTGGTCGCCTCCATGGTCATCCTGGGTGTCTGGCCCCACGTGATGGCCCCCATGGTCGAGAGCGGCGTCAGGCCCATCGCGCAACTGTTGCTGGGAGGGATGTGAATTGGACTTCCAAACGGTCGATTGGGGGGCCAGCCTGCTTGCCATCCTGCCGGAAATCCTGCTGACCATCCTGGCGGTGGCCGTGCTGGCGCTGGATGCCGTGTGGCCGGAGAGTCGCCGCCAGCAGATCGGGGTGATCGCGGCAATAGCGATGGCTGGCATCGTGCTGGTGATGCTGATCTTCGCGCCCACGCCGCAGGGAGCGCTGCAAGACCAGCTCCTGCTGGGCGGGATGATCCGGCATGATGTGCTGGCGCAGATCTTCCGCACCGTGGTGATCCTGGCCGGGGCGCTGACCTGCCTGATCAGCGTGGAGGTGGAGGGCCTGGGCCGTCGGGGGCAGTACTACGCGCTGGTGATCATCGCCACGGTGGGGACCAGCCTGATGAGCGCAGCAGCGGACCTGATCATGGTCTTCATCGCGCTGGAGACGACCTCCATCATGCTTTACGGCCTGGCCGGGTTCCTGCGCCGGGACGAGCGCTCTGCGGAGAGCGGCCTGAAGTACTTCCTGTTCGGCGCGTTCACCTCCGCCATCTCGCTCTACGGCCTCAGCCTGCTCTACGGCCTCACCGGGCAGACGAACATCTACCTGCTGGCCGACCAACTGGCAAGCGCCGGGATGCCGTCACTGGCGGTGCTGGTGGCCCTGGTGCTGATCGTGGTGGGCTTCGGCTTTAAGGTGAGCGCGGTGCCCTTCCACTTCTGGACGCCGGACGTGTACGAGGGCGCGCCGACGCCGATCACGGCCTTCATCAGCGTGGGCAGCAAGGCGGCCAGCTTCGCCCTGCTGATGCGCTTCTTCATGGCGGCCTTCGCCGGTTACGACGCGGTCTGGGTCCAACTGCTGGCCGTCTCCGCCGCGCTGACCATGACGGTGGGCAATGTGCTGGCCCTGTGGCAACGCAACATCAAGCGTATGCTGGCCTATTCTTCCATCGCGCAGGCGGGCTATGCCCTGATTGGCGTGGTGGCCATCAGCGCGCAGGGCGGCGCGGGCATGGCCGCCGTGACCTTCTACATGTTCATGTACGCGCTGACCAACATCGGGGCGTTCACCGTGGTGGTGCTGGCCAGCCGGGCCACCGGCAGCGAGGCCATTGCGGACATGGCTGGCTTGAGCCGCCGCAGCCCCGGCCTGGCCCTGGCCATGACCGTGGCGCTGCTTTCGCTGGGGGGCATCCCCCCGGCGGCGGGGTTCTTCGGCAAGTTCTTCCTGTTCAACGCGGCGGTGGACGCGGACTTCGTCTGGCTGGCGCTGGTGGGCGTGATCAACGCCATCGTCGCCCTGTACTACTACCTGATGGTGATCAAGGTGATGTACGTGGACCGCAGCGCAGACGAGGATAAGCCGATTCCGGTCGGCGGGGCTTACCGCTGGGCACTGCTGGTCACGACACTGGGCGTGATCTTCCTCGGCGTGGTCGCCGCGCCGGTTTACAACTGGGCGCTGGAAGCCGGGCGCGGGCTGCTGTTCTGAGGTCCTGGGCAGGTGAGAGCAGGCAAAGAATACCGCCGGGGCGGGCAACCCCAGGCCCGCCCTGCCAACTCACCCTGAATTTAGGATAAGTCTTGGCGGAATTCGCCACTTTGTGATAGAATGCACACGTCCGACCCACTGAGCACCGGATGACACCCCAAAAAGAGGGCCGCTCGTGAGTAACGACCCGCACAAAGCATCCCGTGCCCGCAACCTGGCCTATGCCGCTGTCGCCGGGCAGGCGGGATTCAGTACCGTGCTCCTCGTCATCGCCGCGCTGCTCCTGGGTTTGTGGGTGGATTCCCTGTTCGGTCTGAGAGGGCCGTTTACCATCGTGTTTGTGGTCCTGAGCGTGCCGGTGAGCCTGCTGGTCATGCTGCGCATTGTGCTGGCTGCCACCCGCGCCATCCAGGCCCCTGCACAGGGGGAGACAGGCCCGGCAGAGACAGCGATGAAAGAGGGGTATCATTGAGAGAATTGATTTTGGATGAGAGGAGGTTCTCGCTGTGAACAAAACCCTACGTGGGCTCCTCGTCCTGATCGGCATGGTGATCTTCGCGGCGGTATTCTGCCTGTGGATTCCCTTTATCCTGTTGCCAGGGGCGGGGATCGGGGTTGCCCTGCCGGTGATTTTTGTGCCGGGCGAGGTCCTCATCCCGGACTTTCTGGGCGAAGGGGTGCACCTGACGAACACGCTGGTGGGCATGCTGCTGGCGGATGTGGTGATCGTGCTCATCCTGCTGGCGCTGTACCTGCGCGGGGGTGTCCGGGCTGTTCCGGGCCGCCTGCAAAGCCTGCTGGAGCTGCTCGTCGGGTTCATGTACGACTTTGCCAAGTCCGTGGCCGGGTCGCGGGCCGGGCGGGTCTTCCCGCTGGTGATGAGCATCTTTTTCTTCCTGCTCGTCGCCAACTGGCTGGAGCTGGTGCCGGGTGTGGATAGCGTCGGCCTGCTGCACTGCGCAGAGCCGGGCTTTGCCGGGTATCCGATCAACCAGGATGAAATCCAGGGCGTGGTGACCCTGAAGGTGGAAAGCCCCTTCAACGCCGGGACGGAGGCCACGCTGGCCGACTTCTGCGCCTGCGAGCTGGAGCATTTGGGCCATATCCCGGAGGCGCACGCCGAAGAGTGCGCGGAGCTGGGCTTCGTGGCAGAAGAGCATCATGAGGAGGGCGAGGGCGCTGAGGCAGCCCATGCCGAAGGCGAGGAGGCCACGGCAGAAGAGGAGCAGCCCGCCGGGGAGGAAACCCCTGGCGAGGGGGCCGAGGCGGCTGCGGCGGAGGCCAACCCGAACATCTTCGTGGTGACGCCCTTCGTGCGGGCCGCCGCCACCGACCTCAACCTGACGGTGGGGCTGGCGATCATCGCCGTGATCATGGTCCAGGTGTACGGCGTGTGGTCTTTGGGGCCGGATTACTTCCAGAAGTTCCTCAACCTGCGGGCTTTGGGGAACCTGGGCAACAAGCCGCTGGGCATCGTGGACTTTGCGGTCGGCATCTTCGAGATCATCTCGGAGTTCGCCAAGATCATCAGCTTTGCCTTCCGTTTGTTTGGCAATATTTTCGCCGGGCAGGTCCTGCTGTTCATCATGGCCTTCCTGGTGGCGACGATGCTGCCGGTCGTCTTTTATGCGCTGGAGCTGTTTGTCGGCCTGATGCAGGCCTTCGTGTTTGCCGTGCTCACGCTGATCTTCAGCGCGCAGGCGATGCAGGGGCATCACGGCGAGGAAGCCGGACATCACTAAACTTGTGACCTGGGTTTTAAGAACATCCTGTTAAGGAGGACAACATCTATGACTGGTGATCTCAGTATTGGTCTGAAGGCTTTGGGGGCCGGGCTGGCCATGATCGGCGCGCTGGGGCCAGGCATCGGCATCGGCCTGATGGTGCAGGGCGCAATGCAGGCCATCGGGCGCAACCCGGAGGCGACCGGGCAAATCCAGACCAACATGATCCTGGGTATCGTGTTCGCGGAGGCAGTGGCCATCTACGCGCTGGTGGTTGCCCTGATCATCCTGTTCGTGCTGTAAGCGCACGGGGGACGACCATGGAAGCTTTGGGAATAAACGGCGGGTTTCTTATCGCCCAGATCGTGAACTTTGGTGTTATCCTGTTGCTGCTGACCCTGGTCGCCTGGCGTCCGCTGACCCGCATGCTGGACGAGCGCGCGATGAAGATCGCCAGGCAGTTGGAAGACGCCGAGGTCGCAGCCAAGGCGCGGGCCAACGCGGAAGCCGAGGCAGCCAAGATCATGGAGGACGCGCGCCGCGAGGCGGCCCGCTTCACCGAGGAGGCCCGCGCTCGTGGCGAGGAGGCCGCCGAAGGAATTGTGGCCGAGGCGCGGCGCAACGCTGAGAGCATCCTGGCCGAGGCGCGGGAAGAGGCCGAGCGGGTGCGGGACCGCCAGCTCGCCGAGATGCGCGACCAGGTGGCCGACCTGGCTATCGCGGCGACGCGCAAGCTGATCGGCGAGTCGCTGGACGAGAAGCGCCAGCGGGAGATCGTCAAGAACTTCTTCGCCCAGGCCCCGGACGCGGCCAGAGGCGTGGGTGGCACGGTGGAGGTGATCAGCGCCCTGCCGTTGACCGAGGCCGAGCAGGCCCAGGTCAAGCAGCAGACGGGGGCCAGCGAGATCCGTTTCCGCGTCGATCCCGCCATCATGGGTGGCCTGATCATCCGGGCCGGGGACCGTGTCATCGACGGCAGCGTGCGGGCCGGGTTGCGCGAGATCGCCGCGCGCCTGAATTAGCCGGATAGACGCAGCAGGCACACGCCGGGGGCGGGCGCAGGCCGGTTCCCGGCGTTTTTGCTGCCTCTCTCCGGCCAGCGGTATACTTGGCGGATACGAATTAGAGGAGCGCGCCTTCGAGATCGGTATGAAGTTCAGCGAGCTGATCGCGCATCTTGCGGGGGTCGCCCCCCCGGCCCACGACGTGGACATCAGCGCGCCGGTGACCGAGCGCGCCCAGGATGTGAGGCCGGGGGGGGTGTTCGTGGCGCGGGCCGGGGCCGTGGCGGACGGCCACGCCCTGATCCCGCTGGCAGTCGCCAACGGCGCGGCGGCAGTGGTGGGGGAGCGCCCCGCCGACCGCGTGGATTGCCCCGTGCCCTACGCCTGGGTGCCGGACGCGCGGGCGGCGCTCGGCCCCCTGGCGGCGGCCTACCACGGCTTTCCCTCGCGCCGGCTGGTGGTGGTCGGCGTGACGGGCACCGACGGCAAGACCACGACCGTCACGCTGCTCTATCACATCCTGCGGGCGGCGGGCCTGCGGGCGGGGATGATCAGCACGGTGGGCGCTGTGATGGGCGGCAGGGAGGCGGAGACCGGCCTGCACGTCACCACGCCTGGCGCGCCGGAGGTGCAGGGCTACCTGGCGGAGATGGTTCGGGCGGGCCTCAGCCATTGCGTGCTGGAGGCGACCAGCCACGGGCTGGCCCAGGGCCGCCTGGAGGGCGTCGATTTTGATGTGGCCGTGCTGACCAACATCACCCACGAGCACCTGGACTACCACCAGACCTGGGAGGCCTACCGCGAGGCTAAGGCGCGGCTCTTCTGGAGCCTGAGCCGGTCTGCCGCCAAGCCCGACCAGCCAAAGGTGGCCGTGATCAACGCCGACGACCCCTCAGCTGACTACTTTCTGCGCATTCCGGCGGAGCGCAGGCTGACATACAGCGCCCTGTCTTCCGGGGCGGATGTCACCGCCAGTGATATCGTCCACGCGCCGGACGGGCTGCGCTTCAGCGCCGGAGGGCTGGCGATCCGGTCGCCCCTGGTCGGGTTGTACAATGTCTCCAACCTGCTGGCCGCCATCGCGGCGGCCCTGGCGTTGGGCGTGCCCTCGGAGGCCATCCGGCAGGGCATCCGCGATGCCCCACCTGTGCCGGGCCGCATGGAGCGCATCGACGAAGGGCAGGATTTCCTGGCGGTGGTGGATTTTGCCCACACGCCCCATTCGCTGCGGCAGGCGCTGCAAACCGCCCGCACGCTGATCGCGCCGGGCGGGCGCGTGATCTGTGTGGTGGGCAGCGCCGGGCTGCGAGACCGCGCCAAGCGCCGCCTGATGGCAGAGGCGGCGGCGGAACTGGCCGACATCACCCTGCTGACGGCGGAGGACCCGCGCACGGAGTCGCTGGATGCGATTCTGGCGGAGATGGCCCTGGGCTGCCAGCGCGGCGGCGGCGTGGAGGGCCGGACCTTTTTCCGCGTGCCGGACCGGGGCGAGGCCATCTTCCGGGCCGTACAGATGGCCGGGCCGGGGGACATTGTGATCAGTTGTGGCAAGGGGCACGAGCAGAGCATGTGCTTTGGGGAGGTTGAGTATCCCTGGGATGACCGGGAAGCCATGCGCGCTGCGCTGCGCGGCGCGCCCCTGCGCACGCTCCCCACGGCAAAGCAGCACGACGCCTCCCGCTGAGGCAGCACGGCGTCGGCGGGGCGCAGACGAGCGGTTGAGGAGCAGCCGGACGGGTGTGGTAAAATGAGTGGGAGGCCCGATTCCATGATGGACCTGGGAATCGTCGTTGTCAACTGGAACACGCGCGATCTGCTGCGCAACTGCCTGCAATCGGTCTGCGCCAGCCAGGGGGTGCGCTTTCAGGTCGTGGTGGTGGATAACGCCTCCACCGATGGCAGCGCGGCGATGGTGCGGGCTGAGTTCCCACAGGCGCAGCTCATCGCCAGCGCGGTTAACGGCGGCTACCCCTATGGCAACAACCTGGGGTTGCGGGCCTTGGGCTTTGGCGAGGGGGCGGGGGCGGAAGCGCCCCGCTACGCGCTGTTGCTGAACCCCGACACGGTGCTGCCGCCGGACGCCCTGCAGGCGATGACGGCCTTCATGGATGCCGATCCTCGGATCGGCGTTGCCGGTCCCAAGCTGGTGATGCTGGATGGCTCCCTGGACCTGGCCTGTCGGCGCAGCTTCCCCACGCCGGAGGTGGCCTTTTACCGCATGGTGGGGCTGTCCAGGCTGTTCCCCAGGAGCAGGCGCTTTGGCCGGTATAATATGACGTATCTGGACCCTGACCAGGTAACCGAGGTCGATTCGGTCGTCGGCGCGTATATGCAGGTGCGTCGCGAGGCCATCGCTGCGGTCGGTTTGCTGGACGAAACCTTCTTCATGTACGGCGAGGACCTGGATTGGGCCTATCGCATCAAGAGGGCAGGATGGACGGTATGGTACAACCCGGCAGTGACGGTGCTCCACATCAAGCGGGCAGCCAGTCGCCAGAATCGGCGGGCGCAGTTCGAGTTCTACCGGGCGATGCTGATCTTCTACCAGAAGCATTACCGGGCGGCGACCCCGCTGTGGCTGCACAGCCTGATTCTGGCCGGGCTGGCCCTGCGGGGCGGGCCGAAGATGTGGGCCGAAATTCGGAAGCCGACGCCTTCCCGCGCGACATAATCCTGGCCCAGGCGGACCACCGGCAGGCCAAGCGGCGGCGGTCCCGGCGCATCCGGGCCGCGCTGAAGGTGCTGCTCATCCTGACGGATGTGGCGATGCTGACGCTGGCCTTTGTGTTCGGCTACACCATGCGGGAGCTGGTTCCCTTAAGCCCGCCGCCGCCGGAGCCACCGGGCCTGGATTACTACCTGCCGATCATCGCCATCCACCTGATCACAGGGCTGTCCTCCGCCTATTTCGCCCGGCTGTATCACCTGCCACGGGCGGCCAGCCGCTTCGACGTGGGCTACCGCATCCTGGGGGCAGTCTCGCTGACCGTGTTCCTCTCCGTGGCGCTACAGATGCTCATCTTCAAGAACACGCCCTTTGAGCGGGACTACCCGCGCACCCTGCTGTTTTATGTGTGGTTCTTCTCGGTGGCCTTCATGATCGTGGGGCGCGAGCTGCACAACCAGCTTGCGCTCTACCTGCGTGCGCGGGGCCTGGCGCGGGACGATGTGCTTATTGTGGGGGCGGGCGATGCGGCCCGCTCTGTGGTGCAGAAAATCCAGTGGTCGCCGCAGTTGGGCTACGACCTGGCGGGCCTGGTCACCGAGGACGGGCGCGGCAGTGTGCTGGGCCTGATGGCGATGGGGACCTACGAGGACCTGCCCGCCCTGATCGACGACTTGCAGATCGACCACGTGGTGATCGCCCTACCGGAGCTGGATCGCCGCCGGCTGGTGAACCTGGTCACGCTGTGCCAGCGCGGGCAGGTAGATATCAAGGTCTACCCGGACGTGTTCGCCTACATGGCGGGCGACCTTTCCGTGGACGATATGGGCGGCCTGCCGCTGCTGCGCGTGCGTGATGTGGCGCTGCGCGGCTGGCGGCTGAGCATCAAGCGGGGGCTGGATGTAGTCGGGGCGGCCATTGGGCTGGTGTTCCTCTCGCCGCTGATGCTGCTGCTGGCCTGGCTGGTGCGGCTGTCCTCGCCGGGGCCTGTCTTCTTCTACCAGGAGCGGATGGGCCTGGATGGCAAGGTGTTCCCGGTGCTCAAGTACCGCACGATGTGGGTGGATGCCGAGAAAGACGGTCCGGGTTGGACGGTGAAGGACGACCCGCGCGTGACGCCCATCGGCAGGCTGCTGCGCAGGACCAACGTGGACGAGCTGCCGCAGTTGATCAACGTGCTGCTGGGGCATATGAGCCTGGTGGGGCCGCGCCCGGAGCAGCGCGCCTACGTGGAACATTTCCGCTCCTTCATCCCGCGCTACATGGAGCGGCACCAGATGAAGGCGGGGCTGACCGGCTGGGCGCAGGTCAACGGGCTGCGGGGGGATACCTCCATTGAGGAGCGCACCAAATACGACCTGTGGTATATTGAGAACTGGTCCTTGTGGCTGGACATCAAGATTCTCATCCGCACGGTGGTACAGACCATCTCAGGGCGCAACATCAATGCCTACTGACGAAGCGCTGACCCTCCAGGCGCTGACGGCGGCCATGCACGACTTCGTGAGGGCTAAGGGCTGGTACGATGCCGATTCGCCACGCCCCCAGACGCCGCGCAACATCGCGGTCTCGCTGGCCATCGAGGCGGGCGAGGTGCTGGAGCTTTTTCAGTGGGGGGAGGACTCCCCTGAGCCGTCGGTGCTGGCCGGGGAGCTGGCGGACGTGGCCCTCTACCTGTTGCAACTGGCCAGCCTGACCGGCGTTGACCTCCAGCAGGCCATCCTGGATAAGCTCAGGGTAAACTACGACCGTTCCTGGGAATGAACCTGATGCGCAACCGGGCGGATGGGGATGAGGGTCAGTCTGCCGCTGCGCATCCCTGGCCGTTCAGCCGCCCTGTGCTGATGGCAGGCCTGCGGCGTTATCTGGCTGCGCCGCGCCTGGCCCTGCTGGATATCCAGCCGATGCCGCTGCCCAAAGTGTTGCCCGGCGGCGTGCCAGACCCACGCAGCACGCTGCGCGGGATGTCCGTGGGGGTCGAGATCGACGGCGTCCGGCGGCGGCTGGCCCTGGTGCTCAAGGAAGCGCCGGTCAGCCAGGGCGGGCGCGTCCTCTCCACGCTGGGCCAGCGCGAGTACGGCGTCTATACCCGGCTGGCCCCGCACCTGCCGTTGCTGGTGCCGGGGCTGGTGGCCGGGGAACCGGCGCAGGGGTGGATCATTGTGGAAGCGCTGGCCGGGCTGCGCCCCCCAGAGGCGTGGACGCGGGCCGATTATAAGGAGGCCATCACCAACCTGGCGGCCATGCACGACCGTTTTTGGGGGCTGGGGGAGGACCTGGCTATCTTCCCCTGGCTGGGGCGGCCCCTGGACGCCGATTACGAGGAGACGGTCATGGCAGCGGCGGAGGCGGTGCAGGCCCTGGTGCGCGGGGAGCGCATCCCACCCTTGAGCACGGCGCGTCTCTTCCTGGCCTTTGGCGCGCTGGTTCAGTATGCGGATGAGATCGTGGCCCCCCTGCGCCGGGAGACCTACACCCTGCTGCACGGCGACTACTGGCCGGGCAACATCGCCCAGCCCGTCGATGGGCGGCAGATCGTCTTCGACTGGCAGCGGGCGTCTATCGGCCCGGCCATCCTGGACCTGGTCTCCTTTGTGCACACCACGGATATGACCCTGCAACCCGCCCTGTCGCTGGACGAGGCGGTGGCCCTCTACCGCAGCGAGATCGCCCGCTGTGTGGGGGACGTGTGGGACGACGAGCGCTTTGCTCTGCTATGGGACCACGCGCTGCTGTGGCTGTTCCTCACGTACTGGCTGGGTCGGCTGGCAACGATGTCCCTGGAGGATTACGACCTGCTGCCGCCGCGCTTCGAGCGGGCCTGGCTGCACCCGGTCATCCAGGCGCTGGAGCGGCGGCTGCGCGTCAGCCTGCCGGCATGAGCGGTGGGGCCAAAGCAGGCAAGCCCGGTCCGGTTTGGCAAATGCCATCTTGTAAGATGCCCCCCGCGTCTGTTATAATAATCAGCACAATAACGGGTGGTAGCCTATCACGACCGGTTCGCCTCCGTCCGGCGGGCCTGGTGACGAAGGGATACGAGGACGTGCGCTATGACACTGACACGTGACGAGAAAGAAGTGATTGTCCGCGAGTTTGGCCGTCATGACGGGGATACCGGTTCGCCGGAGGTTCAGATCGCCATCATGACGGAGCGCATCCGCCAGCTTACGGAGCACCTGAAGGTGCACAAGCATGATGAGCATTCGCGGCGCGGCCTGTTGAAGCTGGTGGGCCTCCGCCGTCGCCATCTCAAGTACCTCAGCCGCACCAACCCTGAGGCCTACCAGGCACTGATCCAGCGCCTTGGGCTGCGGCGGTAGTCATGAGCTGTCGACGACATGGGGGCAGAAGGCCCCCATGTGTTGTAAGGGCGGGTCAGGCCATCCGGGCCGGGTACGGGCCGGGGTGGGGCCGTTCGCCTCGTTGCCACCCAAGTCTTTGAAGGGTATGCCCGGAGTGACAGGAATTGGAACATGCAGCCAAGCCGGGGTTTGGCTCCATCTTCCAGTCCCTGACCTCCGGGCACTTGAGTGTTTGGAGGACTGCAATGACAGGTAATATGGGGGAAAACCATCGGTATACCGCCCTGGTCGGCTCGCAAGAGATCATCATCGAGACAGGCAAGCTGGCGGAGCAGGCAGGAGGGGCCGTGACCGTGCGCATGGGCGATACCATGCTGCTGGCTACGGCCACCATGAGCGCCCACCCGCGCGAAGGCGTGGATTTCCTCCCGCTGAGCGTGGATTATGAGGAGCGCCTGTACGCTGCCGGGCGCATTCCGGGCAGCTTCTTCCGTCGGGAGGGGCGGCCCAGCGAGACGGCGATCCTGATCGCGCGGCTCACCGACCGCCCGCTGCGCCCCCTGTTCCCCAAGGAACTGCGCCACGAGGTGCAGGTGATTCTGACGGCGCTCAGCCACGACCAGGAGCATCACATCGACATCCTGGGCATCATCGGGGCCAGCGCCGCGCTGACCATCTCCAACATCCCATTCTACGGGCCGGTGGGCGCGTGCCGGGTTGGGTTGATCGACGGGCAACTGGTCATCAACCCCACGATCTCGCAGATGGAGGATAGCCTGCTGGACCTGCGCGTGGCGGGCACGGCGGATGCCATCAACATGGTGGAATGCGGCGCGCACGAAGTCGATGAGGAGACCGTGCTCCAGGCGCTGGAGCTGGCCCACCAGGCCATGCAGGAGATCATCGCCGTGCAGCAGCGGATGCGGGAAGAGATCGGCAAGCCCAAGTTCGAGCTTGAGGAGCCGCCGGTTGACGAGGCGCTGCGCAGCGAGGTCGCCAGCAAGGTAGACGCGGAGATCCGGCGCATCGTCGCCCAGGTCACGGAGCGCGAGGCGCGCAACGAGGCGCTGGACGAGCTGCGGGAGCGCATCCTGTCCGAATATGAGGAGCAAGCGCCGGAGCACGAAGTGCCCAACTACCAGGCCATTCGCGGCTTCATCAACGAGGAGCTGCGGCAGGAGGTGCGCCGTCGCATCCTGGAGGAGGGCATCCGGCCCGACGGGCGCGACTACAAGACCATCCGCCCGCTGGCGGCAGAGGTGGGCGTGGTGCCGCGTGTGCACGGCTCCGGGCTTTTCCGGCGCGGCCAGACCCAGGTGTTGAGCATCGCCACGCTGGGCACGCCGCGCGACGTGCAGACGCTGGACGGCCTCTCGCCGGACGACACCAAGCGCTACCTGCACCACTACAACTTCCCGCCCTACTCGACGGGCGAGACCTGGTTCCTGCGCGGCCCCAAGCGCCGCGAGATCGGGCACGGCGCGCTGGCCGAGAACGCGCTGCTGCCCATGATCCCCCCGGAGGATGAGTTCCCCTACACGATCCGGGTCGTCAGTGAGGTGCTCAGCTCCAACGGCAGCACCAGCATGGCCAGCGTGTGCGGCAGCACCCTGGCCTTGATGGACGCTGGCGTGCCGCTGGTGCGCCCGGTTGGCGGCATCGCCATGGGGCTGATCAAGGAAGGCGACCGCTATGCCATTCTGACCGACATCCAGGGCATGGAGGATCACCTGGGCGACATGGACTTCAAAGTCGCCGGGACGGAGGTGGGCATCACGGCGTTGCAGATGGACATCAAGATCAAGGGGATCTCCACCGAGATCATGCGGCAGGCGCTGCTGCAAGCGCGCGAAGCCCGCATGGAGATTCTGAGGGTCATCAAGGAGACCATCCCGGAGCCGCGCCCAGAGCTGAGCCGTTACGCGCCGCGCATGCTGATCCTCCACATCGACCCGGAGAAGATCGGCGCGGTGATCGGGCCAGGCGGCAAAGTGATCCGGGGCATTCAGGACAAGACGGGGGTGAAGATCGACATCGAGGACGACGGCACGGTCTACATTGCCTCCGTGGATGGCCCCTCCGCCGAGCTTGCTGCGGAGATGGTGCAGGGCCTGGTGGAAGAGCCGGAGATCGGGCGCATCTATACCGGGACCGTCACCCGCGTGGAACCCTACGGCGCGTTTGTGGAGTTCCTGCCGGGGCACGAGGGCATGGTCCACATCAGCCAGATAGCCGACTACCGCGTGGAGAAGATCGAGGACGAGGTGCGGCGGGGGGACGAGATCATGGTCATGGTGACCGATATCGACCCGACCGGCAAGGTTCGCCTGAGCCGCCAGGCCGTCCTGGAGGGCTGGAGCGTGGAGGAAGCGCGCGAGCGTGACCGGGGCGGTCGCAGCAGCTCGCGCGGCGGCGCGCGCAGCGGGGGAGGCCGAGATCGTCGGGGCGGCGGCGACCGCCGGGGTGGAGGCGGGCGCAACCGCCGCTGAAGCTGACGCCGTACCATACCAGGCTTGCCAGACAGGCCCTGTCATCCCGACCGGGGCCTGTTTGTTGTTAGTAGAGGTTAAGCAGGCTTAGCCTGTTCTTAAGGTGATTCCGTTGTCAGCCTGGATCGCATGGCGTACAATAGCCCTCTGTGCTGGATGTCCATGGGAGAGAGCGTGTTGATGGACGGCGTCTCAGGTATCAGTTCCCCGCCCTGGTCCGCCCGCACCAAGCGCATCGTGGCGGTGATCCTGTTTGTGGTGGTGGGGATCTTCGCCTGGCGGCTGGACGACCTGTGGCCGCCGCTGGTTATCTCCCTGGTGCTGGCCTACCTGCTCAGCCCCATCGTTACCGCGCTGGACCGGCGGCTGCCCATTGCCCGCCAGGAGCTGCGCCGCGCGATCAGCACCACCCTCGCCTTCATCCTGGCCATCATGGTGGTCGTGGTGACTGTGCTGGTGCTGGTCCCGCCTATCGCCCAACAGTTGCAGCAGTTCGGGCGGGGCTTTCCGGCGCTGCTCGCCCAGATCAGCGACGCCATTGAGCGGGTCCTGAGCACGCAGATCACCATCGGTGGCACCACCTACGTGCCGCTGGAGATCATCCGCGCCCAGCTTGGCCTGGCCCCCGACGCGCCGCTCAACCTGGAGACCCTGATCGGGGATGTCAACCTGGGCGGCATCTTACAGTCGCTGCTAGGGCCGCTGGCCTCGCCCGTGCTCGGCGCGCTGGGGACGGCCATCAGCGTGATCTTGATGGGCCTCTTTGTGTTGACCATGACCTTTTTCCTGATGAAGGACGGCCCTCGGTTTGTGGAGCGGATTGAGGTTCTGGTCCCGCCTTCGTACCGGGGGGATGTGCACGGCCTCTTCCAGGCCCTGGGCCAGGTGTGGAACGCCTACCTGCGGGGGCAGTTCATCCTGTGCGTGGCGATGGGGGTGGCCGGTTTTTCTGCCGCGACGATCCTGGGGCTGCCCAACCCGCTGGTGCTGGGCCTGATCAACGGGATTCTGGAGTTTATCCCCAACCTTGGCCCGGCCCTGGCGCTGCTGCCGGCGGGGTTGTTTGCCCTGTTCTTCCCCAGCACCACCATTCCTGGCCTGCAAGGGGTGTGGTTCATGCTGGTGGTGATCGTGGTGTGGACGGGGCTGCAAAACCTGGAGGCGATCTTCCTGGTGCCGCGCGTGATGGGCGATAACCTGAACCTGCACCCCTTTGTCGTGATCCTGGCCGTGATCGGCGGGGCCAGCCTGGCCGGGGCGCTGGGCGTGATCTTGGCCGCCCCTGTGGTGGCCTCTTTGCGGGTGGTGGGGGAGTATCTCTATACCAAGCTCTTCGACCGGCCCCCAGACTGGGAGAGCCGCCTGTTGCCGCAGGAACCAGAGTCGGCGTCCGTGCCAGCGCCGCCCACAGACGCGCATGAACGCCCAATGCAGACCGTTTTGCCGCCAGAGGAGAGAACACCATGACAACATCTGCCCAATCGAGTGAAGCCACAACGTACCACCGCTCCGATCTGGCTATTCGACCGGCCCGCGAGAGCGACCGCACGGCCATAGAGGCCATCGCGGCCCAGGTGTGGGACGGGCACGACTACCTGCCGCAGGTGCTGGAGGAATGGCTGGCCGACGAGGAGGGGCTGTTCTGTGTGGCTACCGTGCGCGGTCTGGTGGTGGGCACGGGCAAGCTGACCCGCCTGGATGCCGACCAGTGGTGGCTGGAGGGGCTGCGCGTGTCGCCTGTCTATCGGGGACGCGGCATCGCCCGCGTGCTGCACCACTACCTGGTCAACCAGGCCCGGCGGCGTGGGCCGGGCACGCTGCGCTTCAGCACGGGGTCCGGTAACGAGGCCGTCTACAAGCTGGCCAGGGAGACCGCTTTCCGCCAGGTGGCGGCCTTTGCGCCCTACGGCGCGCCAGCCGAGGATCACCCCACGGCGGGGCTGGTCCTGCTGAGCCTGGCGGATGCCGACCGCGTCTGGGCATTCTTGCAGGCTGCGCCGCATTTGGAGGCAACGCGCCGCACGCTGGAGGAGCGCTGGCGCTTCCTGCCCCTGACGCCGGAGCGCCTGGCCGGGCGGCTGGCGGCGGGGCTGGTCTACGGCTGGCTGGGGACGGGCGGCGAGGCGAGCGAGACGCTGACCGGGCTGGCCGTGCTGGGCGCGCCGCGCAGCGCCACATCCGGGGAGGACGAGGGGACCCGGCTCTATGTGGGCTACATAGACGCGCTGCCGGGGGAGTGGGTTCCCCTGGCGCGGGCCTTGCGCGGGCTGGCCGCCGCGCAGGAACACCCGCGTGTCTCAGTCAAGGCACTCCGGGCGGGGGATGTGCTGAGCGCCCTGGAGGCCGCCGGGTATGAGCGGCGGCTGGACGTGGACGTGCTGCTCTTCGAGCGCGACCTGTCCTTGACCGCCCAGGCCCGTGCGCACAGCGACGGTGATGGATAAAGATCAGCTTTCAGGAGGCAGCAATGGGCGACATGGAAATCCCCACCGAAACGTTGGCGGAGAGCGAGCATTACGTGATCTGGACTTCGCAGGAGCCGGATGGTGAGACGGTGTATCACGTCGATCTGGGGCCGGTGACCGTGCACTTCTTCCAGGAGGAATGGCAGGAGTTCCTGGAGCTGGTGCGGAGCGTCAAAAGCCGTTAACGCCGGTTCGTGAAGGGGAATTGGCCCCGGCAAAAACGTGACAAAAGGGCAGGGATCGTGTAAAATATTGATAATGAATTGTTCTGGAATTGTCATGAGAATGGGCGACAACGATGCAGGGAGTGTTGGTATACGGAACGACCTGGAGCGTGGCTTCGTGGGATATCCGCCGCCTGCTCGATGAGCTGAGCGTCCCCTACCGGTTCGTGGACCTGGATGCGGACGCCAGCGCGCGAGCCTGGGCCGAAGCGTTGGGGCGCGGCCAGTACCTGACTGTGGTCCCGCTGGTGCACCTGGCCGATGGCACCCTGTTGCTGGGGGCCTCGCGGCAACAGGTGGCCCGGCACTTCGGCGTCAACCTGGATACCGGGCTGCTCAGGCCGCTCCCTGTGGAGGTGCTGCCAGCCAGGCGGCGCTGACGCCTTACTGGGTTCACCTTGCTCTACAGTAGACAGAATGTGGTACACTCAGGGTGACGTTGTAGCTGGATAGACAGAGAGAACCTTGAGTGGGTCGTTTGTTGTCACTTGCGCCGTGCCCGGTGTGCAACTATCACGTTGAGGGGCCGCTCCATTTCGGTGGGAGCACGCGCAGCCGTCTCTTTATCTATTACCGTTATCTGCTGGCCCGCTGCCACGACTGCCGCCACATCGTCTCGGTGCTGGTGCCCGTGCCAGAGTATGACCTGCCGCACATCCTGGAGAGCGCCGCTGAGGATATCGCCACGCTGGAGCACCGCGTGGCCAGGGGCGATACCCGTGCGCGGGCACTCCTGGCGCTGCACCGCAACGCCCTGCGCGAGAGCAACGCCGAGGGCCGGGACATGACGGTTCAGGTTGAGGTCTGCACAGTCTGCGGAAGCCGTAACCTGACCATCTTCCCCCTGCTGGGTGGCGATGAAGGCGAGCGCTTCGATGAGCGCGTTGCCTGGCTGGACTGTCCCCGCTGCGAAGAGGGCAAGCTGCTGCTGGAAACGGTTGGCTCCTGGGACGAGCTGGACGACGCGCCCTGAGCGCTAGAGCGCCAGCAGCGTTTCGTGTAGTCGGTCCCAATCCACAGCCTGGGTAGGCAGGGCGTGCGCGCCCTGGCTCAGGAGGGCTGTGTTCCCCTCGCTGCCGTTGTCCACGGCGAAGAGCGCCCGTCCCTGCCGGAGGGCAAATCGGGCGGCATACAGGCTGCCGCTCTGCAACCCCGCCTCGACCACGACCACGGCGCGGCTGATGCCGGCGATCAGGCGATTGCGGGCGACCAGGGCCGTGGAGGTAGGGGCTGCGTTGGGGTGCACTTCGGAGAGCAACGCGCCGGATTGCGCGATCTGGCTGGCCAGGGCATTTCTGGGGTGGGGGAGGGGCCTCCGCACGCCGCTGCCCAGCACGGCCAGCGTGCGCCCGCGCTGCACGGCCCCCGCGTGGGCGGCCATATCCACGCCCCACGCCAGCCCGCTGACCACCGTCCAGCCCCGCGCGGCCAGCTCCAGGCCCATGCTTGAGGCCAGTTGCCGGGCCGGGGCGGAGGGGCTGCGTGTGCCCACGATGGCGACGGTGCGGTCGTCCCCGGCCTGTAGCGCGCCCCGGTAGAAGAGCACGGGCGGGGCATCCCGCAATGGACGCAGCAGCGGCGGGTAGAGGGGGTGATCCCAGGTGAGCACCCCGATTGACTCGCCCTGCCAGAAGGCCAGCTCGGTCGCCGTCTGGCGCACGTCAACGGCCCGGATGGCCGCCGCGATGCGCGGGCCGATGCCGGGCGTCCGTTGTAACTCGTGCTCCGGGGCGGCCAGGATCGCCTCCACGTCGTTGTCGAAGCGCTCCAGCAGCGCGCGCAGGGTCACCCCGCCCACGCCCGGCACCAGGCACAGGGCCACCCAGGCGGCCAGCGGGTTCACAGGCGGCTCTGGCGGTATGCCTGCGGATTCTCCAGCGCCTGGGCCAGGGCATGGAGGGAGAGGTCCAGCGTTTTCTTCCCGGTGATCACCTCGGCCAGGGGGACCCGGACGATGTCGTGCCCCTGCACGCCGACCATCACCCCGGTCTGGCCGTCTCGCAGGCAATCCACGGCGGCGCAGCCCAGGCGTGTGGCCAGGATGCGCTCGTAGGCGGTCGGTGTGCCGCCGCGCTGGATATGGCCCAGGATGGTAGCCCGCACCTCAAAGCCATGCTCCTCCTGCCGGTCTTCAAGGTACTGGCGGATGGCCTGCGCGTCATAGCGCGCGCCCTCGGCAACCACGATGATGCAGTGCGCCTTGCCGCGCAGGTAGGCCTCGTCCAGCGTGCGGGCCACGTCCGCCAGCTCAAAGGGGACCTCCGGGATGCAGATCATCTCCGCGCCGCAGGCGGTCCCGGCCATCAGGGCCAGGTAGCCGCAGTGCCGCCCCATGACCTCGACGGCGAAAGCTCGCCGCAGCGAGGACGCCGTCGCGCGGATCATGTCGATGGCTTGCACCGCGACGTTGAGCGCCGAATCGACGCCGATGGTCATCTCTGTGCCGGGCAGGTCGTTGTCGATGGTGCCGGGCGCCCCCACGACTCCCACACCGGCCTCCTGCAGGGTCATCGCCCCGCGCAAGGAGCCATCGCCGCCCAGCACGATCAGGCCGTCGATGCCCTCTTCGTTGAGCGTGCGCACGGCTTTGCGGTGGCCTTCGCGGGTCATGAATTCCTCGCTGCGCGCCGTCTCCAGCAGGGTTCCTGCCCGGTCCAGGATGCCCCCCACGGAGCGCACATCCATCTGGCGAACGTCGCCCTCGATCAGGCCCTGGTAGCCGCGCTCGATGCCGATCACTTCCAGGCCATAACCTAACGCCCGGCGGACGGCTGCCCGCACAAAGGCATTCATGCCTGGCGAGTCGCCGCCGCTGGTCAACACGCCGATACGTTTCACGGAGCCTCCCTTCTCACGCTCACATCCAGGCCCTCATGATAACGCAGCGGCCTGTATGTGCCCTTCGCCATTGCCATGCTCGCGCCGCCGCGCTGCTGCCTCACTCGCGGGCGACAAGCTCCACGCCGGACAGCAGGAGCCTGTTGTGCAGCTCGACAGAGCGCGGGTCGATGATCGCGCCGCGCTTGAGCAGGCGGCGCAACTGCCGGGTTAGGGCAAAGAGCAGGGCCTTGTCCAGATCCTCCTCCGCCAGTTGTCGGGTCTGCTCGATCCAGCCCAGAGTCCGGGACGGCTCGATCAGGTCGGCCAGGTAGAAGGCCTTATCCGCCCGGCTCATATCCGGGTGGCCGGAGGTATGGTAGGTGGCGGCGGTGAAGATGAGCGGGTCGTCCAGCCCCAATTCCTGGCGGGCCAGCAGGGCCGCCACCGCGCCGTGCAGCAGCAGGGGGGCCTGCCGCTCAATGGGGCGGATGGGGTAGCCGAGCCGCTCGGCCCACGCGATCAGTTCGCCGTCGCCAAGCTCCTTGGCGGCGTCATGTATCCACCCGGCCAGGCGCAGCGCCGCCATCGATCCCAGGTCGTGGCGCGCTGCCAGGTGGGTGACGGTCTCCACGACGCCTATGGTGTGGTCGAAACGCTCCGGCGACATGCGCGCCCGCGCCCAGGATCGGGCGCGCGCTTCCAGCTTGGGGTTTATGTTGGTGGTCATGCGCTCCCTGTCGAGCTGCCACGGCGACCACCGACCGGTAGAGATGGTTGGATTTGCCGCCGGCGACGCCGTGGCTACAATCAGGTAGAAAATATACCACGTGACGCCGTTTGTAGCCGGGAGTAGCCCTGGTTCTTGTGAGAGGAGAGGGCCGTGGTACGACCGAGAACGCTTGCTGCCGTGCTGCTGCTCAGCCTGTTTGGGGCGCTGGCCCCTGGGGTGGCGACGCTGGCCCAACAGCCGGTGATCGTGCGGCTGGGCCTGCTGGCTGCCGCAGACAGCCCCGCCGGGCGGGGGGCGCAACTGGCCATCGCGGAGATCAATGGCTCCGGGGGCATCACCGGACCGGATGGCACCCTGTACGCCTTTGAGCTGCTCTCTGTCCCCGTGAGCACAGCGGACGAGGTCCGTGCCGCTCTGGATGCTCTTATCGAGCGGGAGGTGCTGGCCTTTTTGGGGCCGGATAGGGACGCCGTGGTACTGGCTACATTCAACGACCTGCAATCGCTCAACCTGCCGGTCTTGATGGCTGCCACCGGTGACACGCTCACCATTGCCGACCTGGACGATGTGCTCTTCCGCACCCGCGCCCCAGAGCAGGTTTATGTGCAGGCTGGCGCGCGCTACCTGGCCCGCGAGCTTGCGCGGCCCGTTGTGGTCATCGTTCAGGGGGACAGCACGGGCACGACCTCCGAGAGCATTGTCAGCTTTACGGCGGCGCTGGGCAACCAGGGCATCACGCCGCTTTCCACCCTTCAGGTCGGCGACCCTCCCAGTCTGGAGGGGGCGCTGGCCACCCTGGTGAACCTGAACCCGGATGTGGTTGCGCTGTGGGGGCCGCCGGCGCTGGCCGCCGATCTGTTGCAGGGCCTGCGGGAGCGTGGTTGGGAGGGCGTCCTTTTCTACCGCCATGCCGGCGAAACAGCCTTCCGCGAGGTGCTGAGCGCCAGGGGTAACATGGGGCTGGCCAACCGGGTGTTGAGCGTCACCAACTGGGTGCCGGGCGTCCGCAGCGCGGCCAGTGACGTGTTTCTGCGCACCTACGTCACCACCTTCGGCGCTGTGCCGGACGGGCTGAGCGCGGCTTACTACGACGGCGTGTACCTGCTGGCCACGGCGATCAGCGAGGCAGGCGCGGCCCCCGGAGCCGTCCGCCAGGCCTTGCTGGCTATCGAGGCGCAGCCCGGCGTGCAGGGCCTCCTGGCCCCGGCGCGCTTCATGATCGGGGAGACGACGAATGCCGCCGTGGTGGTGGAGCTGAATCCCTACGCCGTGCCCCAGGTGCGCAGCCGCTTCTTGGATGGGCAACTGGTCCCCAACGAGGGGGAAGGGCCAGTCGAGCTGGGGACGCCGCAGCCCACGCCGCCAGTCGTCACTGAGACGCCCACCCCCACGGCCACGCCGGAGGGCGTTTACGGTATTGTGGATACCTTCCGGCTCAACGTGCGGACCGGCCCCAGCACGAACTACGACGTGCTGGGGCAGCTCGCGGCGGGCGATGTGGTCTTCCCGGTGGGGGCCAACCGGGACTTCTCCTGGCTGGTGATCCCCTTCCGTGGCACAACGGGCTGGGTGGCGGCCTACCTGCTGGAATTACAGGGCGACCTGAACCAGTTGCCGATCATCCAACCGCCCCCGTCGCCGACTCCGGTGGCCACTGACACGCCGACACCGGTGCCTTTTGCCGACCTGGTGGCGGTCTCGGCGGTGCTGGAGCCAGCGATGCCGCGCTCCGGACAGCCGTTCAACGTGCGCACGACCATCCAGAACGTGGGCAATTTGCCCTCGGTGGAGACGGCGCTGGCCGCGACCTTCGTCCCCGGCGACGTGTACGTTTCCACGCCGATCCCGCCACTGGCCCCCGGCCAGGCCACAACGGTCGTGCTGACCCCGACGGTCAACGCCACCGGGACCTACCAGGTCGAGCTGGTGGTGGACCTCAACAACCTGGTCAACGAAGGCCCTGCCGGGGAGGCCAACAACCTGTACCCGGTCACCTACACGCTGGATCACGCCATCCTGGCGACCGGGTCGGCAGCGCTTTCGCCACCGGGGCAGGAGCATGACCTGACCGGCACGGGGACGCCGGACCTGCGCTGGGATGGCTCCACGCTGTTTGCTATCAACGGGGCCACGGTGGCGGTGCTGCCGGGGCTGGACTGGAACGCCCTGAATTACGGGCAGTTGGTGGGCATCACCGGCGCGTCGGTCCCTCGGGTCAGCCTGACCGTCGGGACCATTGTAGGGGTCATCACCGCGCCGGAGGGCTATCGTGGCGCGGTGCGCATCGACGGCTACGAAGGGGATACGCTGCGCTACACGTACCGCGTCTACAGCCCGTGATCGGGCCGTGAGGGGTGCTTACAGCAGGGGCGGCGTGCCTTCCTGTGGGAAAGCGTATCGATAGCGCTTGCGGGGGCGGGGTTCCTCGCCCCCGCGTTTTGGTTGGGCAGGGGCGGGCGTGGCAAAAAACAGCCTGTGCCGTTTGGGGGCACAGGCTCTGGGCTGTTTACCGTATGATGGCCAAATCAGTTCTCTGGGCCGCTATCCGATGAACGCCGATAACGGTAGACAATCCGGCCCCGCGTCGGGTCATACGGGCTAAGCTCAACGCGCACCCGGTCACCGAGCAAGATGCGGATGTAGTACTTGCGCATCTTGCCGGAAAGATAGGCCAGTACCTGGTGGCCGTTCTCCAGCTCTACCAAGAACTGCGTGCTGGGCAGCGCTTCAACGACCCGACCTTCAACCAGAATCTTCTCTTCGTTTTTGGCCATCCTGTAGGTCTTTCAGTCCTGGCTAGCTCTGCCTGGTGACAGATTTGCGCTGCCGACGCCGCGCCCGGCGGATCGCCTTCTTCTTCTGGATACGGCGCAACTCGCTCTTGGTCACGTGCCAGCGCTTGCGCCGCACCGTGCTGAGCACGCCGCTCTTGGCAACGCTCTTGCGGAAGCGCTTGAGCAGTTGTTCCTGGGTCTCGTTTGGTCGCAGTGTTACGGAAGGCAAGCTTGTTCACCTCCTCAGAATGCGGTCTGGCTGTTATTGATCCTTAAATGACTGCTTCCGATTCTACCGTATCCACCGTCTGGTTGCCAGGGTCAGTTACCGGCAGGTCTTCTTCCACGTCTTCTTGCCCATCCTCTGGCCGGTCTTCCTGGGAGGTGTCCTCGGCATCGGCTGCGCGTCTCGCGTACCACTCGGCCAGCTCCTCCGGTGCGACCTCTTTCAGGCTCAGCCCCAGGCGCTGGCGGTGGCTCTCGATGCTGATCACGCGCATCAGCAGGACCTGGCCTTCCCGGACCACCTGGCGGGGGTCTTCCGGCGGCGGGTCGCTCATCTGGCTGGTGTGGAGCAGGGCCTCGATCCCCGGCTCCAGGCTGATGAAGGCCCCGAACTGTGTGACGCGGGAGACCTCGCCTTCCACCAATTGCCCCACGTGGTAAAGCTCGTCTACCTGTGCCCAGGGGTTGGGTTGCAGACGCTTGAGGCTCAGCCCGATCCGCTTGCCTTCCTGGTCCAGGCGCAGCACAAAGACCTCTACCTCGTCGCCTACGCTGAGCAGCTCGCGCGGATGCCGCACGCGGTGCCAGGCCAGCTCGGAGATGTGGATCAGGCCGTCGGCCCCGCCCAGGTCCACAAAAGCGCCGAAGTCCCGCAGGCCACTCACCACGCCTTTGCGCACTTCGCCTTCTTTAAGCTCCTCCAGCAGGGTCTCTTTGCGCTGGGCGCGGCGGCTGCTCTGAGCCTCGCGCTGGCTCAGCACCAGGCGGCGGCGCTTGCGGTTGACCTCGATCACCTTGACGGCGATCCGGGTTCCTACCAGGCGCTCCATGTGTTCTCTGCGCTCGGCTTCGTCCAGCCCGCGCGGCAGGTCCATCACATGGCTGGCGGGCACGAACCCGCGCAGATTGCCAAAGGGGACGATCAGGCCGCCCCGGTTGGCTTCCGTGACCTCTGCTTCCCAGATGGCGTCGTTCTCCAGGTATTCCTCGGCCTTGTCCCAGTCTTTGATCTGGGCGGCCTGGGCGACGGAGACGATCAGGTTGCCCTCCGCGTCTTCGCGGATGATCATGACGGGGAGGGTCTCCCCGACCTGAAAATCGACCTTTTCCCCCAGGCGTTCCAGGTCGTTGCGCGATACGACGGCGTCGCGCTTCAGCCCCACGTCCACGATCAGTCCCTGGTTGTCCACGGCCAGCACCGTCCCGGTGACGACATCACCGCGAGAGGGCTGGTCCATGATGAACGACTCTTCCAGAAGGGCAGCGAAGTCGAGACCGGACTCTTCGGCGTCCAACGTTTTTACGTCAGTCATAGGTTGGTATCCCCCAAGGATAAGATTTTGGACCTGAGCAGGGGACAAAACAAAACCCGGCACACCAGCGGGAATGCCGAGTCAATGGATGGTCAGGCTGGGTTAAATAGGGCACGGGCGTAGCGGACGGCCCGGTATGCTAACCTGTGCTGCGTATCCAATGCGATGTCTATCCCCCATTTCAGATCGCCGGGGAGTATACCAGGTTGGAATCCGGTTTGTCAAGTTTACATAGTTCTGATTCGGCCAGATGATTATCCCAGGCGTGAATCGCCCCGGCCAGGGGCCGGGGCGAGGTTTGCGCTCCGTGTGCCGCTCAGGGGGTGTTCTCTTCTCCGGCCTGCGGCCCGTCTTCCAGGCGACTGGCGGGTGAGGGAGGCTCCTCCTCGGCAGGAGGCTCAGCCTCCGCTGCGGGTTCTGCTTCCCCTTCCGGCTCGGCTGCGGGAGGCTCCGCGACCGCTGCTTCTTCCCCGGCGGAGGGGAGCGCCGCTTCTGGGGATGGCTCGGTGCCTTCTGCTGTTGCTTCCGCTGCGAGCTGCTCCGCCGGTAGCTCTGCTTCGTCCTCTGCTGCTGTGGGGGGCTGGTCCTGGTCCAGGTCCACGCCCCAGCGCTGGGTAAAGCCCACCCGCCGCCGCTCCGGCTCCAGGTGGCTGATGCACAGCTTGAGCCGGTCGCCCTTTTTGACATAGGAGTAAGGCTCTTTGAGTGTGCCGTCGCCCATCTCGGAGAGGTGCAGCAGCCCTTCCAGGCCGTCATCCAGCGCGATGAAAGCGCCGAAGTCCACCACGTTGGTCACTGTGCCTTCCACCTGCTGGCCTTCGTGGTAGCGCTCCATCACGCCGACCCAGGGATCGGGCAGCAGCCGCTTGAGGCTGAGCGCGATGCGGTTGGTCTCCCGGTCCAGGCTCAGCACGTAGACCTCGATCTCCTGGCCCACGCGCAACACGTCGCGAGGGTGGTCCACGCGGTGCCAGGCCAGTTCGCTGACGTGTATCAGGCCGTCGGCGCCACCCAGGTTGACGAAAGCCCCGAAGTCCCGCAGGCCGGTGACCACGCCGGTGACGATCTGCCCTTCGCTCAGCTCGGAGAGCAGCCGGGCTTTCTGCTGGGCGCGCCATTCCTTTTGCGCCTCGCGCTCGGAGAAGATCAGGCGGCGCCGGTTCGGCTCCACTTCGATAACCTTGACGTGCAGGGTGGTCCCGATCAGCTCTTGCAGCGCCTCGTGGCGGTCGTTGCCCGCCAGGCCAGGGCTGACCGTGACCATGTGCGAGGTGGGGATGAAGCCTTCCAGCCGACGCCAGCGAACCAGCACGCCGCCCCGGTTGTAGCCGGTGACGGTTACCTTCACCACGTCTTGAGAGGTCAGCAATTCCTGGGCCTTGTCCCAGTCGTGCTTTTGCAGCCCCATGTTGATGGAAACGATGACGTTGCCGTCAGCGTCGTAGGGGTTGACGATGTAGACAGGCACCTCGCTTCCTTCGGTCAGTTCGGCACGGAATTCGGGGTCCAGCCGTTCAAGGTCCTGGGCGGGGACGATGCCGTCTTCCTTGACGCCCAGATCGACGATGATCTCATTCTGGCGGATCTGCTGGATGATGCCCGTGCGGATTTGACCCCGTTCCAGCGGCGTGAAGGCCAGAGATGACTCTAAAAGCTGTTCGAACTTCGATTCCTGCTGACGCTCTTCAGACTGTTGATTTTCCATAGCGAACGATTAACCTGCCTTTATGGTGATGGGGTGCGCTCAGGGGATACTTCCGCTTGATGAGTATCCGCCTCCACCTGAGCAATGAGGCGGTTCAACCAGTTTAACTCAGTCCGATACATCTCGACCATATATTCCCGGACCCAAACCTGGGTTGGGGGCAGGCTGCCATCGCACCCGGCCTGGGCTTGCTGCAATTCCGCCAGTTGAGCCTCCGTTTTGTGCAACCGCTGGCACAACAGGGCTTTGAGGTCTGCCGCCGGCAGGTCCTGCGCCAGAAAGAGCTTGACCAGAAACTCGCTCCGCACATGGTCCGCATCGGCTGGCTCGCGCAGCCACTGTTGCAGCTCCTGTTTCCCGTGCTCGGTCAGGGTGTACACCTTGCGCGGCGGGCGGTTGCTGCGGGGGTAGGCCTCCATATGAACCGCCCCTTCGGCCAGCAGGCGATGCAGGGTGGGGTAGAGGGTTCCATAGCTGGCATTGGCGACCGACTTAAGCTCCGTGCCAATCCGCTTCTTGATCTCGTATCCGGTCATGGGGGTCTGGGCAAGCAAACCCAGGATAAGATGACGGTGTGCCATATGCATTGTCTCACCACTTATTATAACTGCGTGAAGTATATCCTGGCGAGATACATCCGGCAAGGCCTGGCGATGCCCGATTTGCCAGCCGAATGTAAGGTCGCGTTGAGCAATCGCACAGCAGCCGTGGCGCGGGGCTGGAGACAGTGTGGATGATTCCGGGCATGATGTGGATAACGCTGTGGATATTCAGCGGCCCTCCGACTGGCCCAACTCCAGCCCGTACAGCCCGCGATCCAGCTCCCAGGGGTAGACGATGTAGGCGTCTGTGACTGCACCGTAGAACTCCGGCTCGCCACGGGCGAAGAGGGACCGATAGGGATTGAAATGGAAGACGCAGTTCGCCGGTTTGCCGCCCGCCGCCTCTACCCGACCCCGCACGGCGGTGCTGGTGCGCCCGCTGCCCCACACGTCATCCACGATCAGAATGCGGCGATCCTCCAGCAGGTTATCCGAGGGGAACTGCAGAAATTGCGGCATCGCCAGCAGCTTGCGGGAGGCGGGGTCCGCCGGGAAGTTGACGGCGGCGGTGAGCACCTGGTGGATGTTCAGGGCCTCCGCCAGCAGCCCGCCGGGGATGATGCCGCCGCGCGTGATCAGAATCATCGCGTCAAACGGCTGGACGCTCCTGATCTGGGGCAGGAGCACATCCACCAGTTTGTCGACATCCTCCCAGGTGAGGACTTCATGGCGAACCGGTTCGTTTGCGGTCATGGTGGTTGTCCTTAACTCGACATGTCAAGCGCACGCTTCACGCTGCTCATCACGGGCCGGGCGGGCCTGCCTCAGCGCCGGCTGTCGGCGACGGACATCACGGTGTGGTGGGTGCGGAAGAGGCTGTATTGCCCGCTGCGTCCGGGGACCAGGTTGATCACGTTTTCGTGCTCCATAATGGAGAGCCACAGGTGCAGGTCGTCCTCGTCCATGCCGGTCTCTGCTGCCAGCGTGGCTTTGGAGATGGCCTCGTGGCGATCATAGAGGGCCAGCAGGGCCTGCACAAAACGGTCGCGCTCTTCCAGAATTGCCTTCACCAGCGGTGTCGACTTGTTCAGAGAAATCCCTTTGGTCTTGAACTCGCTTTGGGGGTTCTCGTACTCCTGCACGGTCACGGCCCCCTGTTCCAGCAGACTCTCGATGGCCTGCTGGAAGACCATGCCGGGGTCATGCGGGCGCAGGCGGCGGTGCAGGCTGCCCAGCGGGCACCACAGAAAGCCCCGGAAGCTGGTGAACTGCTCCACGCTGACCACGATCCGCTTCTGCATGGCCAGCAGCTCGTGTTCGTCAACCCGGTTGAGCAGGAAGCCAGGCTCCGCCTGGTCCTCAAGCTCGGCCAGGGCCTCCAGGCGACGCAGTGTGGCGTCCGAGAGCTTGATCACCGGGACCAGGTCGTCCGGGTTGTGGCGGTGGGGGACCAGCTCGCGGTGCAGGATGCCCTCCCGCACCAGGCAGTCCACCCATTCGGAGCGCCACTGGTCGCTCAGGTTGAGGCCGGGGCGGTCCAGCTCGCGATCCATGGCAATGCCCTTGAGCAGGAAGCCGTAATTGACGTACTCCCAGCCGCGCACATCCAGCGTGTTTGCCACCCGCGCCACAATGCGATCCCGCACCAGCCGCGTCTGCTCCACCAGGGGGTGGATGGGGTTGATGACGAGGCGCTCGCCGTCCGGCGTGGTCCTGAACAGCCCCATCGCCAGGGCCTGGTTCAGCAGGTTGGTGGCGCGTTCCAGGGAGACCACTGCGTTGACGGAGACCAGTTGCTGCGCCAAGTCCTGGAGCGGCACGCCCTTTTCGTGGTGTTCCAGGCTGTCGTATTGCAGGATGGCGCTGACCCACTGCGAGGGCCGCACCTCCACTTCGAGCGCCTCCGCCTCTGGCCGGGGCGCGGTGGTGCCGTAGAGGCGGCCCAGCGCCTCGTGGGGCTGCATGGTGGTGAAGTCCTCGATGTATTCGATCACCACGCCGGGGTTGGCCTCCACCTGGCGGCTGATGCTGCCCCGCACGCCCCACACGATGACCTGCTTGTTGTGGGCACGCAGCGTGTTGATGATCTCGTTGAAGTCCCGGTCGCCACTGGCCATGATGAAGATATCCGGGCTTTCCGGGTGCATCAGGTCGGAGAGGACATCCCTGGCAATGCGCATGTCGGCGCTGTTCTTGCCGGGCAGGTTGAAGACGGGGTCGATGTTGGCCATGGCCAGGCGGCTGGGGGCCTCGTCCGTGATCTCCCGCCCCAGGTTGTCCACCATCGGGGGCAGGCTACCCCGCTGTCCCCAGGGCGCGTAGGCCGACATCTTGACTACCTGGCCGTGCGCCTGCGCCTGGCTGACGAAGCGCGCGATCAGGTGCTCCAGGTTGACCGTGTAGCCCTGCTTGTCCAGGCTGATGGCGATGTTCTCGAAGTCGATGTAGAGCGTCACCAGCGACCCGTGCACACCGAGGATGGTCTCCAGCGGCTGAAAGACCACAGTGGGGCCGACGGCGTGCTGGATGGCGCCGGCCTCGCCCCAGACGCGGACTCGCGTCCTGGGTGTGGGCTGCACCCGGCCCAGCAGCTTGAGCAGGTCGGGGTCGTTGGTGGCGATGATCAGCTCGTCAGGGGCCGGGTCGGAGGCCAGGTAGGTCTTCCACAGGATGGGCACCAGGTCGTGCCGGTCGGCCACGGCGCAGGATTCGAAGCCGGAGGCCTCAAAGGCCAGTTTGGGGCTGACCGTCCCGGCGTAAATGGCCTCCTGGCGGCCCCAATTGGCCACTGCAACGGCGACCAGGTCGCCGACGCTGGGCAGCCCGGCGGCCACGGCAGCGCCGCGTCGCAGCGTGCTGGCGAGTTCATAGAGGTCGACGGAGATACCACGCTGGCGGAGATGAGCCAGCAGTGTATCTACATCAACGAATAAGTAGGATGCCATACCTCTACCTTGAGCTAAAAAATAATCCCACGCATGGATGACAATCATTGTGGTGGGTGGCGTGGGAGCAACAGGTGCTATTTTAGGTCGGGTTCTTTGCCAGCGAGAGGATCAATACACGTTGGCGCCGCCCCTTTCTTCCCCTGCAAGTACCACGCAACTTTAAGCTTTGTTCGCGAATATCATGTCGATAGGCTACCCACCTTTAAAATTTTAACAGATGTGTTGATTAACAGCAAGGGTTAGAAGCAAAAAAAGACATAAGTTAAGATATCGATAACACTAACGCCCGTCCGCGCGAGCGGCGAACGCTTCGCTTGCGGTTGACCCGGACAAAAAAAGGAGCGTCCCTGCTGCCGCACCGGACGCTCCCTGAGCCATTCAGTAAGCCCGCGCGAAGTAAGCCATCTCGTCGGCCTGGCCCTCGCAGGCGATGCAGGGTCCCTTTTCACCGGGATGGGGCTGCTCCAGCGGAAAGCAGCGCGAGGAGCACTGGTAGTCCCCCTTGATCCGCTGCTCGCATGCTGCGTCGCCGCAGAACCACGTGAGCGCCCAGTCGCCATCCCTGATGATCCTGCCGAAGGCCTCGTAGTCGCCAACGACCTCCTGGATGTGGGCGTCGCGGAAGGCGGTGGCCTGCTGGAGCAGGTTGTCCTGAATCTCGGTCAGCAGGCGCTGCACGGCCTCCACAATGCCCGCCTGCGGGACGAACTGCCTGCCCGCTTTGCCGGGGATGTCGCGCCGCGCCAGCGCCACCGATTCGTTCCGCACATCTTTCGGCCCGATCTCCAGCCGGAGCGGGACCCCGCGCATCTCCCAGTCGTTGAATTTGAAGCCGGGTGTGTGCTCCTCGCGGTCGTCCACGTGGACGCGGAGACTGGCCTCCTTGAGCGCCTGCTGCACACGGTGGACGGCCTCCATGACCGCGCTCTTCTCGCCCTCGTCCTTGAAGATCGGCACGATCACGACCTGGTGGGGGGCCAGCTTGGGGGGCAGCCGCAAACCCTGGTCGTCGCCATGAGTCATGACGATTGCGCCGACGAAACGGGTGCTGAGGCCCCAACTGGTCGTCCAGCAGTATTGCAGCGCGTTGTTCTCGTCCAGGTATTTGATGTCGAAGGCCCTGGCGAAGTTCTGGCCCAGGTTGTGGCTGGTCCCGGATTGCAGGGAGCGCCTGTCGCCCATCATGGCCTCGATGGTGTAGGAGCGCAGCGCGCCGGGGAACTTCTCCTGGTTGCTCTTGCGGCCCTTGATGACCGGGATGGCGGCGTCGTGGACGGCCATGTCGGCGTACACATCCAGCATTTGCAGCGTTTCCGCTTCGGCCTCGTCGTGGGTGGCGTGGGCGGTGTGCCCTTCCTGCCACAGGAACTCCATGGTGCGCAGAAAGAGCTTGGTGCGCATCTCCCAGCGGACGACGTTGGCCCACTGGTTGATCAGGACCGGCAGGTCGCGGTAGGACTGAATCCACTTGGCGTAGGCGTAGCCGATGATCGTCTCGGAGGTAGGGCGCACGATCAGCGGCTCCTCCAACTGCTTGCCCCCGCCGATGGTCACCACGGCCAGCTCCGGGGAGAAGCCCTCCACGTGCTCGGCCTCCTTCTTCAGGAAGCTTTCCGGGATGAACAGCGGGAAGTAGGCGTTGCGGTGCCCGGTTTCTTTGAAGCGACGGTCCAGGCCGCTGCGAACCGCCTCCCACAGCTCGTAGCCGTAGGGCAGGATGATCATGCATCCCCGCACCGGCGCGTAGTCCGCCAGCTCGGCTTTCTGGACGACATCGTTGTACCAGCGGTTGTAATCTTCGCTGCGGGGAGTCACCCCTCTATCGGACGCCATGAAGACTCCTCACCTGTGAAGGACAATGCGCAAGGGTAGGGGGCGCGCCTGCCGGGGACGACCCGGCCTCACCGCTGCTCCCCCTCTTGTTGTTGGGCCAGGTACTCGGCATAGGCCTGGCGGTAGCGCTCGCTGAGCTGCTGATCGTAAACCTGGATCAGCAGTTTTGCCAGTTGTAGCTCGGACTGCTCCTTGATGAAGGCATCCCGTGTTTCTTCGTCCCACTGCTCCCACATTTCGCGGAAGCCCGGACGCTTGTAGAGCGGGCTAAGCAGGTCCTCCGTCACCTGGGACTCCATCAGAAGCAGCGCCTTGGTATCCAGCTCCGCCTTAAAGCGCATGTAGGCCGGCTCAAAGACGGTCTGGCTCAGCGGCCCCAGGTCAGAGAGTTCGGCCCCCAGGTCGTAGAAGTACTGGCGGAAGCCTTCGTCTTCCCACAGCGTGTCCAGGACAAAGCTCGCCGCTTTGGTGTACGTGCTCATCCCGATTCACCTGCGCACAACTTCGGATCAGTCAATCATCAGCCCTCCGAATCGCGCCCACAGGCTGCCCTGCCGCGCAGGCGGTGTTGTGGCAGGCGGGTGGGCGGCGGGAGAGGCCGCCCCTATTTTGCCACAAATCGCGGCGAATTGCCGCTGGAAGCAGGCGCGCGGAGGCGACGCTTAGCCCTGCCCGGCCTTCTGGCCCACAATGGCCCGGATGTGCCGCCCCGGCCCGAACTCTTCGTAATGGACGACGCGCAGCCCGGCCTGGCTCATCAGGGTTGGCTGGTCGTAGAGGAAGTCGCCCATGCGCTGCCACAGCCGCGCCAGCAGGGTCCCCCAGCGATTGCCATCGGAGGGCAGGCCGATGTCGATGAGCACCACGTGCCCGCCCGCGCGCGTCACGCGGGCCATCTCCCGCATGGCCTGCGGCCCCTGGGGGAAACCGGCGAAGGCGAAGGTGCTGACCACCACGTCAAAGGCGCCTGCCGCGCAGGGCAGGTCGTGCACGCTGCCCTGCACAACCCGGCCCGCCAGCCCGGCGCGCCCCAGCCGCCGCCGGGTGAAGCGGCACATGCCCCAGGCCAGGTCTACGCCGGCAGTCAGGGCGGCGCGGCGGGCCAGCTCCACGTGCAGGCGGCCAGGCCCAAAGCCGACCTCCAGCACGCGCCGTCCGGGCGGGACGTGGTTCAGGGCGCGGCTCACCAGCCTCCACCACAGGCCAAGGGTGAGCCAGTCCATGGCGTTGTAGAGGGGGGCCAGCCTGTCGTAGACGACGTTATTGAAGAAGTTGAGCCACCGCTTCTGGGCGGCGGTGCGCCCGGCAGGAGGGAGCATGGGAGCGTCAGCCCTGCACCTGGGGCAGCACGCTGTGGGCCAGCGCCTCCAGCCGGTCCAGGTCGTCCAGCGCCAGCCACTGCAACATGATGCGCTGCACGTCGACCGCCTCCAGGGCGGCTAGTTGGTCCACGACCTGGGAGGCCGTGCCCACGATGAGGCCCTTCTCCCGCAGCGCGTCCGCCGGGGCGGCCTTCTGCGCGACCAGCGCGTCCAGCTCGGCCTGGTCGCGCCCGAAAACGACCTGGGTCATCAAAGAGCGCTTGACCTCGCCCGGCTGGCGACCTTCCGCCTTCAGCAGGGCATCCAGGCGGCTGTTTAGCGCGGCAAAGCGCGTCCCTGTGATGAACACGCCGTTCCAGTGGTCGGCGTGGCGGGCGACCAGCGGCAGGGTGCGTCGGGGGCCGTTGCCGCCAATGAGGATCGGCGGGCCTCCGGGTCGTTGGGGGCGGGGCAGCAGAATCGCCTGGCGCAGGTGGTAGTACGCGCCATCGAAGTCAACCGGCTCTTCGCTCTGGAGAAGGCGGGTGATCACGTGTAGCCCTTCTTCAAAGCGGTCAAAGCGCCTTTGCGGGTCCAGCAGATCATAGCCGAACATGTGGTGCTCGCGTTCCTGCCAGCCAGCGCCGAGGCCGAGCGTGAGCCGCCCGCCGGAGAGGTCGTCCACCTGAGCGCCCATGCGCGCCGTGAGGACCGGGTCCCGGAAGGAAACCGGCGTGACCAGCGGCCCGAACTCGATGCGGCTGGTGTGGCTGGCCAGCCAGGTCAGGGAGACCCACAATTCGAGCGAATCCCGGTCCGGCGGGTTGGGGTCGGTGAAGTGGTCGGAGCGGTACAGGCCGGTGAAGCCCAGCGCTTCCACGGCCTGCGCCATGCGCTGCCAGCGCTGCCAGTTGAGGCCGTGCTGGCCTTCGATCATGATGGCGACTTCCATGAGCGGCTCCTCTTTCTTTTCAGGGCTGTCTGCCGTACCCGTTGAGCGCGGCAAGGGCCTCCTGGGGTGTGGAGACGCACTGCCACAGGGCCATGTGCTCCGGTCGGATGTACTCCCCACGCCCGTAGTAGTGAGTGAGCCATTCCTGCCAGTCGTTGCCCAGCAGAATTAGCGGCCTGGGCCTGATCTCGCCGACCTGTAGCAGGCTCCAGGCCAGGGAAACCTCGCTGAGCGTGCCGATGCCGCCGCGCAGGGCGATCATGGCGTCGCAGAAGCTCACCAGGTGGAACAGCCGGTCGCGCAGGGTGGGGAACTTGATCTCTTCTTTGACCCAGGGATTGGGCTGCTGCGCCCTGGCCTCCCACAGGTTGAGGGCGTCCGTGGTCACGCCGATGACGTGCCCGCCGGCCTCGGCGGCCCCTCTGCTGGCCGCCTCCATCACGCCACTGTAGCCACCGGTGGCCACGGTGTAACCGGCCTGCGCCAACAGATGGCCCAGGTTACGGGCTTCTTCATAGGCGGGCGATCCCGGTCGTGGTGACGATCCACCGAAGATGCTGACGATGCCACGACTCATAGAAATTGGCGCAGGAGACCCCCGCCTCACCTGCACTTGCAGTCACGTCCGGTGACCACTGGGCAGCACAGGTGCAAGTGTTAGGCGTGGGAAGGAATGCGCCTTTCCTCCTTTCGTGGATAATAGTGGTCATGGTCAAGGCACTCCGCCATGCGGAGCAACGGCTCAAGCGCCTTAACAACCTGGCGATAGGGGGTTGCGCAGAGGAAGCGGTCTGCGCGCAAAGTCTCCACCGTCGGACTGACCTCCGTAACCACGCGGCTGGGTCCGCCTCCAGCAGGAGCTGGACGTTCCGGCAGCCGGGCCACCGTTAGATCGGATAGGTTCGGGTAGCTACCGTCCCGGACTGAACGTCGCCGCCGACGCTGCGAGCGACAAGCTCCCGCCTCGCCTGCACTTGCGGTCACGTCCAGTGACCACTGGGCTGCTTGCGCCCAGCTCTGCTGGGCAGCGCGGGTGCAAGGGTTAGCCGGGGGTAGTTGACGGTTGCTTTCCTCCACGCGCCTCTCTGGTCGGTTGTCGATAGGGTGATGGCCTGTCCTGCCCTGGTTCACTCCAGCAGGGGGCCGAGGGCCTGGCGGACGGCCTGGGCCAGCAGCGCCACCGCCTGCCCCATCTCCTCCTCGCTGATGATGGCGGGCGGCCCGATCATCACCGTGTCACCTGCTGTGCCGTCCGCCGCCCCGCGCCCCGGATAGAGCATCAGCCCCAGGTCACGGGCCGCGTTGAAGACGCGGTGCGCCACGTCCAGCCTGGGGGCGAAGGGGGCTTTGGTGGCCCTGTCCGCCACGAACTCCACGCCCCACATCAGCCCCAGGCCGCGCACATCGCCCACGCCGGGCAGGTCGTCCAGCGCCTGGTGCAGGAGCCGCCCCAACTGCTCGCCCTTGTGCGCGGCGGCGCTGACCAGATCGTGCTCCTGCACGTAACGCAGCGTGGCCAGCCCGGCTGCCGCGCCGACCGGATGGTGGGAGAACGTGCCGCCGTGGGCCACGTCCTGCCCGGCGGCGTGCAGCTCGTCCACCAGCGCGCCGCGCGCCGCCATGACGGCCAGCGGAAAGACTCCCCCGGCCACGCCCTTGCCCATCGTCAGGATGTCCGGCGTGAAACCGAAATGCTCGAAGGCGCACCAGCGCCCGGTTCGCCCGAAGCCGCACATCACCTCGTCGGCAATGAGCAGGATGCCGTGGCGGTCGCAGATGTCGCGGATGGTGGGCCAGTAGTCGGGCGGGGGCACGGTGGCGGCCAGCGCCGCGCCGGAGACCGGCTCCGCGATGAAGGCGGCGATCTGTTCCGGGCCATATGCGGTGATCACGCGCTCCAGCATATGGGCGCAGGTCAGGCCGCAGTCGGGGTGGCGCAGGCCGAAGGGGCAGCGGTAACAGGTGGGTGGCTCGATGTGTGGCATATCCACGAACATGGGCAGGAAGCGACTCCGCGCCGTCCGCCGCCCGCCGACGGCCAGCGCCCCCAACGTGATGCCGTGGTAGGAGTTCCAGCGCCCGATGACCAGGTGGCGGCTGGCCTGGCCGCGCACCATCTGAATCTGCCGCGCCAGCTTGATGGCGGCCTCGTTGGCCTCGCTGCCGGTGGTGAGGGGGAAGATGCGGGCGTCCGGCAGGGGGAGCACCCCGGCCAGCGCGGCGGCGTATTCCTCCATCACCGGCGTGGTGAACTTCTCGCCATGCACGTAGGCCACCTGCCGCGCCTGCTCGGCCAGGGCGGCAGCCACCGCTTGCACGCCGTGGCCGATGTTGACCACCAGCGCGCCGCCGGCGGCGTCCAGGTAGCGGCGGCCATCCTCGGCGATCAGGTAGATGCCTTCGGCCCGCACGATGCGCGGGTAGTCGTGCCACAGCTTGCGGTAGAAAACGTGTCCTTGGGGGTGTTGAGGGGTCATGGCATTCTGTCGATCTGGCGTCAGCCTCAATGAAAACTGGGGCGGGGTTTTGGCGCGCCGCCCAATAGCGCTCAGGTTGAACCGTTGCCCAGGTCGGGCCTCGGTAGAGGTTGCCTCCGGTGCGCAGGATGAAAAGGGCTGGCCCTCACCTGCGGTAGAGACCCTGCGGGTCCAGCTCCTCCCGCATCAGGCGCAGCTCCTCAGCGGAGGGCGGCTCCACCTCGGCCAGGTCGGGGGCGACGCACAGCGGCCAGCCGACCTCCGCCTGCACGTCTTCCACCGCCGTGGCGGGGTAGAGCGCAGCCAGCCGCATCTCCCCCGTTTCCGGGTGGAAGTCCAGCACGCAGCGGTTGGTGATGACCTGCTGCGGACCCTCGCCGGGCAGGCCCAGCGCCCGGCGCTGCGCTCTGCCGGAAAGGAAGCCGGGGCTGGTGCGGAAGTCCACCTGCTCCACAAAGGTGCGCTTGTTGAGCGCCGTGATGATCAGGATGCGTTTGGCATTGATGGCGATCTCGCAGGCCCCACCGCTGCCGGGCAGCCGCACTTTGGGGCTGTGGTAGGGGCCGATCACGGTGCTGTTGAGGTTGCCGTAGCGGTCGATCTGCGCCGCGCCCAGCAGGGCCACGTCCACCAGCCCGCCCTGCAGGTAGTAGAGGAACAGCTCGCCCATCGGCATGACAGCGGTTGCCCCGCTGACCAGGGTAGGGTCGCCGATGGAGAGCGGCAGGCGGGCCGGTTTGGCCCCATAGACGCCCGATTCGTAGATCAGAGCCAGGTCAGGGTTGCCCGTGCGCCGGGCCAGGTTGCAGGCGATGTTGGGCAGCCCGACGCCCACGAAAACGGTCCGCGCCTGGCGCAGGGCACGCGCGGCAACGGCGATCATCATCTCAGAGGCGGTGTAGTCGCTCATGGGTTGCGTGTCTTCCCCCAAAAATGTGAAAGGAGTGGAGACCTTGCTCCAGCGAGGAGGTCTCCCCGGTCGCACCGAATGCTACAGGGGATGGATTGAGCGTGGCCCTCCCCTTTCCCAGCCCTATGAGGGCCTGATGTGCAGGGTTTCGTCGCGGTCGATCTCCAGCTTCAGCTCGATGTCCCAACGCGGCGGTCGCTCCACGATGGCCATGGCCCTGGGCGAGTCGTGGCCGTATTCGACCCACTGGGAGAAGCCCTGGCTCAGCATATCCAGAAAGCGCCGGGTGAAGTCGTTATCCTGGGGCCTCCATTTGCCGCGCCACAGGGCGGGCCACTTCATCGGGTCTTCCATGTGGCCGATCAGCTCGCCCCGCCAGAAGATCGGCACTTGCTCGACGCTCATGTCCTTCTCCTTAACCGCGCCGTTCTGGCCGTCGGGGCGGCAGGCCCAGGCGCAGAGGAGGCGCGGCCTGGTTTCCCGTCAGTGTGTGGCGTGCGGCGGCTGCGCGGATCAGACGCTGGCCCTCCGGCCCTGATCGTCGGAGTCCGGCAGGTGTACGGGCAGGGTATCTTCCTCATTGGTGTTCAACCGAAGCTCGATGTGCCGCCTGGGTGCGGCTTCAACCAGGGCCAATTCTTTGACGAAGCCGTTGCCCAGTTCAACCCACTGCTCGTGGCCCAGGCTGAACGCCTCCAGGAAATCCCTGCTGGCCTCTGTGCCTGCTGGTATCCACCGCCCCCGCCAGACATAGGACCATTTTTCCGGGTTTTGGATGTAGCCGACCAGTTGCTCCTTCCAATAGATGGCGATATTCCCGCCAGACATGATCTGCTGCTCCTTGGTGCTTGCTCTAGACATACGCTCCATAGTTGACTGGCTGGGCCATGGCCGCGCCGGGTTGCAGCCGCTCCAGCGTCGCCCGGCCTAGCTTCTCCAGATACGCCTGGCGATCCGGGACGCCGTACACCCATTCGTCCAGCCAGGCGTTGGTGGGTTCGACCTCGCGGGAAAGCTCCCCCCATTCTAGGTAAAAGGCGTTGTCGCGGTCGTAGTAGCCCTGCACGTAGGAAGGGTGCGCGCCGTAAGGCTCCACCACGATGGCATCCACGATCAGGTCGGGGATCAGCGTGCGGTTGGGGTCGGCGCGGATGATGGCCTCGTCCACCACCTCCTCCACCACCACGATCACCCGGTCAGCGGCGAAGGCCGCCTCCTTCTGGACGCCCAGCAGGCCCCACAACTGCGTGTTGCCGTGGCGGTCACAGCGCGGCGCGTGGATGATGGTCACGTCCGGGTTTAGCGGGGGGACCACGGCGATCTCCTCGCCGTCCTCGTAGGGGCTGCGCACCGTCTTGATGCGCGGGTTGTGGGCGGGCAGGTCGCTGCCGGTGTGGCTGCGCAGGGGGAAGAAGGGCAGCCGCGCGGCCCCGGCCATGTAGCGCCCGATCATGCTGAAGTGGGTGTATTCCTCGACCTCCAGCGGGCGGGGGATACCTTTTTCTACAGCGCGGCGCACGGCGTAGAGCGACCCCACGCCGGGGTTGCCCAGGTAGCTGAAGACCAGCTTACGGGCGGTCCCGGCGGCGATCATCTGGTCGTAGATCAGGTCGGGCGTCATGCGGCAGAGCGTGAGGTCGCGCTTTTCCTGGCGGATGATCTCGTGGGCGGCGGCGAAGCAGATCAGGGAGGTGAAGCCCTCAATGGCGAGGGTCATGCCGTCGCGCACGAATTCCTGGATCGCCTCGCGCATGGTGATGATTTTGTCGGGCATAGCTGGTTTCGCTCCGTAAGTACAGGGAATTATAGCATGGCTGCCCGGCGCGCCGCCTACAGGGAAAGCGGGCCGGATGCGGCCACCCGACCCGCTTCGGGCTTCTGCGCCGCTCTATCAGCCGATGATGCGCGTGCGGCTCTGCTCGCGCCCATAGAGCGGCATGGTGTAGTAGCCGCCGATGTTCTTGCCGGTGGAGCCGCTGGACTTCCAGCCGCCGAAGGTCTGGATGCCCGGCCAGGCCCCGGTGGTCGCGCCTGCCGCGCGGTTCACGTAGACCACGCCGGCCTGGATGTTGTCGTAGAATTGCTGGATTTCCTGCTCGTCGTTGCTGAAGAAGCCCGCCGTCAGGCCGTATTCCGTGTCGTTGGCCTTCTCCAGGGCCTCGTCCAGCGTCTTGAAGGTCCCCACGTAGAGGATGGGGAGGAACAGCTCATGCTTGACCAGCTCGTGATCCTCCGGCACGCCGGTGAAGATGGTCGGCTGCACGTAGTAGCCGTTGGCGAGCTTGCCCTCGGTGACCACCTCGCCGCCGTAGAGGACCTCCCCATCGGCTTTGGCTTTGGCCACGTAACGCTTGTAGTCCTCGTAGGCGTTCTGGTTGACCACGGGACCCATAAAGACCTCGCGCTCGCGCGGGTCGCCCACCTTGACCACCCGCCGGGTGGTCTCCAGCAGCCTGCCCAGGAAGGCGTCTTTGATGTCTTCATGGACGTATACCCGTGAGCAGGCGGAGCACTTCTGCCCGTCCATGCCAAAGGCCGCGCGCACGGTGCCCATGGCTGCCACGTCCAGGTCCGCGCTGGGCATGACGATGGCCGGGTTCTTGCCACCCATCTCCACGATCACCGGCTTGGGGTACTGCTTGGCGAATCGCTTGTAGACCATGTTGTAGCCCACGTCGTAGCTGCCGGTGAAGGTGATGCCATCCACGCCCGGATTGTCGATCAGTTCCGCGCCCACCGAGCCGCCGCCGCCGGTGACGTAGTTGAGCACCCCGGCGGGGACTCCCGCGTCCAGGAAAAGCTGGGTAACTTTTACGCCGACGAAGGGGGTATCGGACGAGTACTTCCAGACCACCGTGTTGCCCATCAGCATGGCCGCCGCCGCCGGGTTGACGGCCAGCGCCATGGGGAAATTGAAGGGGGAGATGACGGCCCACACCCCATAGGGCCGCAGAACGCTGTAGTTTTCGTCCTTCTTGGGGTCGTAGGAACCCATCTGCTTCACGTAGCCGTTGTTCTCCCGCATCATGCGCACATTCCAGCGGATGAGATCCGCCGATTCTTCCACCTCGCCCAGCGCCTCGATGCGGTTTTTGCCCATCTCCATGACCATGGCGGCAGCCAGGTCGTAGATGCGCTCGCTGATCAGATTGGCCACGCGCTCCAGGATGGCGCAGCGCTCCTGCCAGGGGGTGCTGCTCCATTCGGGGAAGCAGGCGCGGGCGGCGGCGATGGCGTCCTGTGCGTCCTGGCGTGTGCCGCGCTGAAAGTGCCCGATCACGATGCTGGTGTCAATGGGGCTGCGGCTTTCGAAGGTGGGGCGGCCCGTGCGCTTTTCGCCGCCGATAAACTGGGGATGGGTCTGGCCGAACTCGGCAGAAACCTTTTGCAGGGCTGCCTCGAATTCGATGTGAAGCTCCTCGTTATCTGCGGAGAGTGTGGTGTAGGTGATCTTCGTCTTGGCCATTGCTTCTCCTCCTTGGTAGCGACAAACGATCCTGAGTTCGGTGGCTATCCGGCGCGTGGGCGCGGCCCGGTTATGCATTCTCGCTCACGGGAATTATGTAACATGTACAAGGCGTTTGCAAAAATTAACGGCTGTGACAGCGGATTCGCGCCCGGAAAAACCCTGTACCAATCCCCCGCTTTGTGCTATGATTATCCTGCAAACGGGCGCGTAGCTCAACGGTAGAGCAGGGGCCTTTTAAGCCTTTGGTTGGGGGTTCGAATCCCTCCGCGCTCACCAGCAGGCTCCCCTGCCATCCTGGCAGGGGCATTTTGTTTTGGATGGAGCCTACCCCCCCTGGGCAGCCTGGCCCTCTACCGGCTCGGGGCCCCCCACCACCCGGTTCAGGTAGCGCTGCGAGCGGTAGTCCCAGTTGGAGCAGGTGATCAGCGTCAGGCGGGGCCTGCCATCCTGGGCCACCGGGTTGATGTTATCCGGCGTGACCTGGTAGGTAGAAACCACCCGAAAGTGTTCCTCGCGCTCGCCCTCCCGCAGAATGATCTCATCCCCGGCCATGGCCTCCTCCAGGTGAGCGAAGGGGCCGCGCGTGCCGAAGGCGGTCTCCACGTGGGCCACCAGCACGATGTTGCCGCCGGGGTCGTCAAACCAGCTTGTCCCGGCCAGGTGCCCAACCGCGTCGCCCAGGTGCCGCGTCTCCCAGGAGCCGCTGGCGCGCGCCGCATGGATGATGGGGGCGGTGACCATGGCCCCAGGGAACGTGATGGTGCGCCGTGGCCCGTCCGGCTCCGGCGTGGGCGTGGGGAGCACGTCCATATAGGGCGCGTTGCCCGCCGCTCCGGCGGCGGGGCGGGATGGATGGGGAGTGGTGGGGGCATAGAGGTAAAGCTCCCAGGAGAAAAAGAGCAGGGCTACCCCGATGCTGTTCAGCATCAGCTCCCACCAGTGGAAGGTGAACTGCTTGCGGCGTCGGCGCTCGTAGGGTGATTCCATGGCCGGTGTTTATGGTGATGGCACAGGGGAGGCCCCCGACCGGGGCCGGGAGCCTCCCCGTTTGACTGCGATCAGGATCGGCGTCGGGCGGACGAGATGCCCGCGATGAGGAGCAGCAGGACGCCTGCTGCGGCTGGCACTACCCAGGGGGGCAGGCCGCCGCTGTCCTGTTGCGCACCCGGCGCGTAGCCGGTGGCGGGCAGCTCCTCGATGGGCCGCTCAACGGCAGCCCCCAGGATGTTGACGCTGGCCGAAACCGAGCGGGGCGGTCGGCTGCGGATGGTGATGGTGGCGGTGTTGGTGGCGGTCGCCCCGGAGGCCAGGTCGCTGCGCAGGCGTGTGACCAGCGTCAGGGTGACCACCTCGCCGGGGGCCATGTCGCCGATGTCGTAATGGACGTTCAGACCGTTGATGGTGGCCGTGCCTTTGCTGGCTGTGGCCTCGATGATCTCCGCAAAGTAGGTCCCGTCGACCGCGTCGTCCACCAGCACGCTGTTGATGTACGTGTCGTTGGTGTCGTTGGTGATGGCCATCGTCCAGCGCACCGTCTGGCCGGGGGCGGCCTCCGGCGGATTCACCCACTTCACAAAGCTGGGATCGTTGGGAGCCACGATCTCAGGCCCGGCCACGGTGGGGGCAGCGGGCTGGGCCAGCGGAATGGCGCTGGCCAGGGCCAGCCACAGGCCGCTGGCGCCGGTTTCCGGCGACACGTTGGAAAAGGTCTGAATCTGGAAGCAGCCGTATTCGTCATTGGCGGGGACCGGCAGCCCGGTGGGGGTGTAGGTCCCCAGCTCGGTGAAGGCCGCAGCGGAGAAGGGGCTGGGGTTCCCCGCGTCCGGCACGCCGGTCGCCGGGCCGGCGATGCGCTGCGCGTCGGGCGACAGGTTGGTCAGGGGGGAGAGCGGCGTCGTATCGAACAGGTTGCCCGGCGGGGCGCCCGTGCCCGTCTCGGCCCACAGGGCATGGGTGCGCTCCGGCGGCCCGGCGGTGATGTCACCAACCAGCATGGTGTAATTCAGCGTGCGGGCGGTGGCCAGCGCCGGGAAGGAGACGCAACTGCCCGCGCTGTGGCGGGGCGATGGGCTGACGCTGGGATTGGAGCCAGGAATAAAGGAGTTGAGGCCGTCAATGATGATGACCTGGCTGACCGGGAGGCCGGGATCGGAGTAGACCGCGATCAGCCCTACTCCCAGCCGCCGGGCCTGCGCACCGGCATCCATCACGAAATTGGAGACGCTGTAGTTGTGGCTGCCCGACAGAACAGCGGCAGTGACGTCCTCTACATAGACGAAGTGCCCGTAGGCGTAGATCCAGTTCTGTGTGTAGGTCTGGTCAGCCGTGAGGGCGGTGACGGGGCCGCCGTCCACGGCGAAATCCACCTGGTTGTCGCCGCCTCCACCAGCGAAGCCCGCCCGCCATTCCACGCCAGCCCAGTAGAGGAAGGCGGCCACCGGCGTCCCCGGCACGTTGAGCGTGACCGTGCCCACCGTGGCGGGGTTGGTGGAGTCAGCCTGCATGCCCACGCTGGCGGCCACGTAGGCCAGGTTGCCGGTGTTGGTGTAGCGGACGGTGGTCAGCGGCGTCTGGGCCGATGTGGTGGGGAGCGACCGCGTGAGATAAAGGCAGAGCAGGATGAGCAACCCCCAGCGGCCAGATGCGCGGAGTATGTTGCGGATTACGGACTCTTTGCTCATGATGGTGTTCCCCCTATCATAAAGCCTGTTCAAGGTGTTGTGCGCGGCCTATCCGGTGGTGCTGCCCCGTCTTGGGGTCGGCGTGTGCGGCTGCGCCTGGCTGGTTCCTGGGTAGCCCCCTTAACATGCATTTGTTGAGTGGATGATGGCTTCATGGTGATACAGGGTAGTGGGATACTCCTTTGCTCCTTTTTAGCTTACCACACAACCGGCAGGATGCGGCTGGCAAGTGGATGGAAATACATGGTGTCGCCCGGCACATGCTGCCAAACTCCACTCGTGCGCCGTTGAGCGATTATATAGCATCCCCCCTTCCCCAGGCGAGCCGTTCACCCCCGCACCGCCGTTTTTCCTTCTGTCACCCCTGGGGCAGCGGCTCGGCGATGACGATCAGGCGACTGCGGTAGCTTTGCGAGGCGTTGTCCCAGTCGTCGCAGGTGATCAGCGTCAGGCGGGGCCTGCCATCCTGGGCCACATAGCGCATGGCTTCCGGGTCGGCCCGTTCGATGGAAACGACGCGGTAGACTTGCTGGCGCGCTCCCTCGCTGAGGATGATCGTATCGCCCGGCTGCGCTTCAAACAGGTGAGCAAACGGCCCTGCCGTGCCGAAGGCTGTTTCCACGTGCCCGGCCAGGACGATGTTGCCGCCCGGATCATCCAGCCAGCTTGTGCCCTGCAGGTGGCCGACCGCATCGCCCAGGTAGCGGGTCTCCCAGCTATCCGCTGTGCGCGCGGCGTTGATGATACGCGCGGTCAGCAGCGCGCCGGGGAAGCTGATGGTGCGCGGGATGGCCTCCGGCGCGCTGGTGGGGGTCGGCAGCACGTCCGCTCTGGAGAGGTTTTGGGGCAGAGTGGGGGTGATGGCGAGTGGTGGCTGGCCAGGGGTGGGATGGGCTGCCGATGGGGCGGAGAGACGATCCCAGCCCAGGACGATCAGGATCACGCCGGCGAGGAGTAACAACGTTTGCCACCAGGCAAACCCCCGTGGGGACCGTCGGTGATAGGGCGAACCCATGCTTACATATCCTGCCGACCGATGCAGACTGCCTGCTGCGCAGCTTGCCCCAATAGGGCTAAGCGTAAGCGATAGAAAAGCACATTGCCTATTCTACCGGGCATTTTGTGGCAGCGTCCGATCTTTAGATCGTTTTTAGATTCGCATGCTTCCCTAGTGCCGCCGAAGCGTGACCACCGCGACGGCGATGGCCAGGATGCCCAGCCCCACCAGCAGCCAGCCGGCGGCCCGCTCCGCCGGGGGATAGCCGGTAGCGGGGAGCCGCGTGGGGAAGGGGATTTCGCCGGCGCTGGCAGCGGTTGGTGCTGGCGGTGGCTGGCCCTGTCCAGCCGCCTGCGGGGCAGCCGAAACCGGGGCCGCTGTAGGAGCCGTGGGCGCCGCCGGTACAGGGGTTGCCGTGGCCGGGACAGGCGTAACGGTTGGTGTGTCGCTCGGCAGCGCGGTCTGGGGCGCGGCCTCCAGGGTTCCGCTCAGGGTGAGCCATACGCCGCTGGCCCCCAGCAGGTTGGGGACATCCGGCACCGATTCGATCTGGAAGCAGGCATAGGTATCGTTAGCCGGGACGGTCAGGGTGTTGGTGTAGGTGTCCCACTCGCGGCCATCGAAGTTGAAGAAAGGGTACGGCGCGGGCGGGCCGTCGACTTCGATGGCGTCCGGCTGGTTGACCAGGTTGGCGGGGAGCGGGCCATTCCCGGTTTGCGCCCACAGGGCGATGGGGCGTTCTTCGGCGGTTGTGGCGACCCCGGCCACCATAACGTTGTAGCTCAGGACACGATCAGTGGGGGCGGGGTCGAACTCAAAGCAGTTCACCTCGCTGTCAGGCCCTCGTGGCGCGGGGAAGCCCTCAAAGAAAGAGTCCAGCCCATCCCGGATTACCACTTGGTTGAGCGGCAGGGTGGGGGCCTCGTAGACGACGACCAGACCAGCGCCATAACTGCGCAGAATCGGGCTGAAGTCGGTGACGGTGTAGGTATGGGTCCCGGTGAGCATGAACGCGGTGACATCCGCCTCGTAGACGAAGTGGTGGCGCTCGTCGCTGGGAGGCGGGCCGCCGAACCAGTAATCCGGCCCAAAAACCATGTCGGCGGTGACGGTGGTCGTCGTTGCCGGGTCGTTGTCGCGGGTGAAGGTGATGGTATCCACGCCACCGGTCTGCGTATCGAAGCCCGCCCAGTACAGATAGGCCTGTACCGGCGTGCCGGGGATGTCCAGCGTGATGTCGCCCACGGGTGTTTCTTCCATGCCCACCCCATCGGCGACGATGGCGTAATTACCCTCATCGGAGAAGCGCGTAACCAGCGGCGCGTCGGCCAGCACGGGGTAGGGGGCCAGCAGCAGCGCGGCCACCAGGGCCAGCAGCGCAACCCAATGCGAAGCGGTGATTATATGTTTGGAAATCATAAGCCCAGCCTTCTAAATATCCGGTCGATAAGAATGATGACCATCCGTCCATTACTGGCATGGGTGAGGTTGTCTATTCATTTTACCACAATAACGGCTTGCAATATCTCTTTTGTCCACAGGGAAAACGACGGGCGGTGAGCATGTGCTGGCGCACGGGGCGCGCTGCACGCCTTTTTCAAGGCCCGCGTGCACAGGGCAGGCGCTCAGTCGATCAGGCCGGTTTCCAGCGCGTAGCGGATCAGGTCGGCGCGGGTCTCCAGGTTCAGCTTGCGCAGGATGTTCTCCCGGTGGCGGGATACCGTCTTGGGGCTGATGCCGAGCCGTTCCGCGATATCCTGGTTGCGCAGCCCCTCCCCAATCAGCACCAGCACTTCGCGCTCGCGGTCGGTCAGGTTTTGCAGGGCCTCCGTTTTCTCGTCGCGCGGCGGCTGGTATCCTTGCAGGAAGTCCTGCACCAGTGCCCCTGCCACGGAGTGGTGCAGGTAGATGTCACCCCCGGCCACCGCCCGGATGGCGTGGATGAGGTCCTCGGAGGCGGCGCGCTTGGGCACGTAGCCCGCTGCCCCTGCCTGCAACATGGCGAAGAAGTAGTCCTGCCCTTCGTGGATGGTCAGGGCCAGGACTTTGGCCTCTGGGCGGCGCTGAATGATGTGGCGGGTGGCTTCCAGCCCGTCCATGCCTTCCAGGGTGATGTCCATCAGGATCACGTCGGGCTGCACCTGTTGAAGCAGGGCCAGGGCTTCCTCCCCTGAGCGGGCCGCGCCGACGACCTCGAAATCGGGCTGGGCGCTCAGCAGGGCCTTGAGGCCGTCCCGCACCACGTCATGGTCATCTACCAGCAGAATCTGCACTGTCTCGTTCATCACTGCCTTTCCCTTCTCCGCCCCTGTTCTCCTGCGGCGGTACGCCGTTGAGGGGCAGCCAAGCCAGCACCTTGGTGCCCTGCCCTGGGGCGGTTTCGATGGAGAGCGAGCCGCCCACCTGGGCAGCGCGCTCCGTCATGCCCAGCAGCCCCCAGTTTTTGTGGGCGTGGTGGGGCACATCAGGCAACACAAAACCCCTGCCCTGGTCAGCGATGCACAGCCGCACCCCCTGCGGCTCGTAGCTCAGGCGCAGCTGGGCCTCATCGACCTGGGCGTGCCGCCCGACGTTGGTCAGCGCCTCCTGGGCGATGCGAAAGATGGCCAGCTCCACGTCGGACGGCAGGCGGCGGCGCTGCCCCGCGAACTCCAGATCGACTTTCAACCCAAAGCGCTGGCGGTAATCCTTGGCCAGGGAGCGCATCGCTGCGCCCAGGCCCAGGTGGTCCAACTGGCTGGGACGCAGGTCCGTAACCAGGTGATCCAGCTCTGATACGGCATTGGAGGTCATCTGGCGCAGGTCTTTGGCGGCATCTGCCAGCCGTTCCTGCTCACCACTTGCCACCATCTGCGCCAGGTTCTCCAGGCCCAGCGAGAGCGCCGTCAGCGTCTGCCCGATCTCGTCGTGCAGTTCGCGGGCGATGCGTCGCCGCTCTTCTTCCTGGGCAGCCACCGTGTGCTGCAACATTTCCCGGCGCAATGCCTCGCGGCGGGCCAGCTCGTCGCGGGCGCGTTGCTGGGCGGTGGCCAGAGTCTGCTGGCGCTCCAGCTCGAACATGTTGAGGGTTGGGATCAGGGTGAGGGCCAGCACCATGGCCATGCAGGCGCGCACCAGTTGGATGGGAATGCCCAGCGTGCTCTGGAAAAGATGCTCGTTGATCAGGTTGGAGGGGAAGAGGTAGCTCTCTGTCACGAAGAGCTGCCCCACGGCCCCGTAGACGAAGAAGGTCAGCGCGGCCAGGTACAGGTAAGGGGCAAAACGCCGCTGGGCCGGGGCCAGAGAGCGGGCCTGTCGGGCCAGGGCGTAGCCGCTGAGGAATGCGCCGGGGATGGCCAGGCTGTACCGGCTCCAGGCGTCGCCCATCAGCAGCCAGGAGCGCACGGTCAGGCGCATGGCGTCGCCGGGCTGGATGATCAACCCCAACACCAGCACGGTGGCCGCCCAGAACAACAGCATGGCCCCGGCGGCGTACAGCTCGAAGCTGAACAGGCGCTCCCGTGGATACAGCACCTTGACGCCAAAGGCGACGAGAGCGGCGAAAGAGATGGCCAGCGCCCCCACGCGGACGGCTTCCAGCCAGAGCGGGATATCTTCATAGCCATGCAGGGCCGCCTCCCGGATGAACATCTCCAGCCACTCGTGCCCGCCGTGAATCAGGGCGAAGGCCGCCAGCGGGAGCATGGCCCGCGCGAAGGGCAGGCCGCTGACGGCGCGCTGCGCCTCCAGGAGCGCGGCCAGGCCCAGGCTGAAGTAGGCCAGCCCGTAGAAGAAGTAGATGACGATGATGGAGTTGGGCGGCAGCAGTTGGGTCATGGTCACAGTGCCAGGCTGGACAGGGAGGCCATCGTGGCCGCCCCGCCAGCGAACAAGCCTACCGGGTTGGGGTGGCCGTCTGCTCCGGCTGCGGTCGTATCGGCGGGATGATGCCCCTCGGCAGCGTGCTGGCGGGTTGCACGTCGTGTGCGCCATGGCAGTCTGCGCAGCCCACCGGGATGTTCTGCTCCAGCACTTCGATGTAGTGCTCCAGTTGATGGGTGTGGCATTCGATGCAGATCGAGGACATCTCCAGGCGGTAAGCCCGGCGGCTGGCAGGTGGCGGGCCTGCGTGCGGGTAGGCGGTCATGTCGTGGCAGTCCAGGCAGCCCAGCAGACCAGTCTCGCTCTGCGGGCCGTGCACGGAGCCAGCCACCGCGTCCGGGGGGATCGCCAGGTTCAACTGCGAGCCGTCCGGCAAGGGGAAGGTCTGGCCGTCCTGGCCGTGGCAGACCAGGCAGTAGCTGTTCTCCCCCGTGGCCTCGATACGCTCCTGGGGCAGCGCGAAGGCCACCACGCCCAGCACGATACCCAGGACCAGCGGCAGCAGGGCCAGCGCGCGGCGGCGACGCAGGGCTACGAACCCGACCAGGGCTACCAGCACCAGCACACCCCCCGCCGCCAGGATGGCCCTGCCCGGTTCTGTCAGGCGATCTGCCAGCGACTCCAGCAGGGGCTGGCCGGGCGGGGCCAGCTCGCCCCGCAGCTCGGCGACACGCGCCTCCATAGATGGTGACGGCTCTATGGCGGCGGCCAGGCCCAGCTCTACTTCCACGGCGGTCAGCAGCGCGTCGGCGTACACCGGGTTGTGCAGGCCCAGGCTGCCGTCGCGCTCCACCAGGGAGAGGGCCAGCGGCACCCACTGCTCGGTATCCGGCCCCAGCGGCAGCGCCTGGTGAACGGCTTGCAGCCGCTCCTGGAAGATGGATTGCGTGTCGTCGATCATCTGCTGGAGCTGCTCGCGGGTGACAGGCTCCGCATGGCAGCCGGTGCAGGAATCGGGCTGGGTGGCTTCTGCCGCGCCCGGCAGGATGGCCGTCAGCAGGTGGCTGGCGGCGCGCCCGTACTCCCCGATTGGCGCTGTGCCCACCATGTGGCACGTCACGCAGCGCGGGCCGTCCGGCTCTATGAAGTGCGGGGAGGGGACGCCCGCCACTGCGTCCACCACGTCGCGCCCCTCGAACATCTCCTGCACCGGGTAGTGCAGCACGCCGCCGACCAGCATCAGCTCGCCATCGGGCGTGGCGCTGTTATGGCAACCGGTGCACAGCGTGTAGGGGTCGGTCTCCAGCAGGTAGGGCAGCGGCTCCGGCCCCTCCTGCCACACGCCGCCCCGGCCATCCGGGGGGGCCAGGCGCAGCAGCGCGCCCCCTGCGTGGAATGGATCGTCGCCCAGGGCCGCGACGCCCGTGCCCAGGTCGTAGGGGCCGCGCGGCGCGCTCTCTGCCGGGTGCGGGTTGTGGCACAGGGCGCAGGTGACCCCGTAGCTGGCCTCGCCCAGGGCCAAGGGAGCTGCGTCCGGCGTGGGGTCGGTGGTGTCCGATGGTGTGCTGTGGCAGCGCAGGCAGCCGTCCTCTGGCCGGTCGCCGGCCCGCAGGGTGGTCAGCGCGGTGGCGTGGGCGCTGTTCAGCCACTCGTTGTACTGGCTGTTGAGGGCGCGGGCGTGGCCGCTTGGCCAGGCGACCTCCTCATCGTCCATGCCGGCCAGGCTGAACCACTCCTCCAGGGGCAGGCCCGGCTGGTAGCCCAGCGGGAAGGGATGGTCGTCCCCGGTTGCCTGGCCACGGGCATGGCACTGGCCGCAGACCTGGGCGTCGGGCGTGCTGGGCATGGGATTGGCCCCGCCGTTGTGGTCCCCGCCGGGGCCGTGACAGGCCTCGCAGCCGACGCCCAGCTCGACATCGATGATCAGCGCGTCCTCAGCGGGCATGAAACGCGCCCCGGCCTCCAGCTTTTCCTGCGTCAGGCCGGTGGTGTGGCAGCCCGCGCAGATCATCCGCCAGTCGCGCTCCGGTGTGGCCCAGTCCTCAGGGTGGTAGGGCGTCCACACGCCCATTTGCTCCGCCGTCTGCGGGATGTTCCAGGTGACCGGCAGCACATAGTAACCCGGTTCGCCGTCCTCCCCTTCCAGCACGGTGACGTACTGCTGGATGTAGCGCCCGCCGATCACGAGGTCGATGTCTTCCAGGGTGATGGGGCGCTCCGTGCCGTCCGGCCAGGTGATGGTCAGGCTCTCGCTCTCGGAGAGGTCGCCCACGACGGCCTCGCTGCTGGCCGGGCGGACGGTCTGGGCGTGCAGGGTGGCGTGCCAGGCATCCCACAGCGTGGCCTCGGCGGTGTTGTGGCAGGTGTCGCAGCGCTTGGACCCGATATAGCGCGCGCCCAGGTTGGGCGGGTCTGTGAAGCGGTTGGGCGCTGCGCTGGCCGCCATAACGACCGCCAGGACCAGCAGACTCAGACTCATCGCCACCACGGCGAAGCCGATTATTCGTCGGTGCATCAAATGGGTCCTCCCTGTTGACAGGCCGCTCACCGCCAGGAATACGCCCCAGCCTCGGTTGCGGCCAAGCTGGGGCGTCCTGGTGCTGCTGGGATGATGAGAAGTGGGGGACTTGTGAGCCACCATGGCCCCTCGTGCGCGCTATCCTTCAGGGCCGTGGTACCCCTGGGCGTTCTCTGCCATCTCCTCGGCGCTCCAATCGCTGTGGCAGCGGGTGCAGGCATACTGCACGGTGATGTAGGGCATCACCCTGGAGCCGTCCTCGCTGAACTGCGGGGCGTCGGGGTCGGTGTTGATCTGGAAGAGGTGGGTGCGCTCGTCCGCCCACAGTCGGTCCGGGTTGCTGGAGCCGCCGACCGTCATCGGAGGCATGTGGCAATCGGTGCAGGCGACGCCGCTGGCGGCGTGCTGCGGCTGCATCTCCACGCGGAAGTGGCAATCGGCGCATTGCACGCGCAGGCTGCGCGTCGGGTTGACCTCTTCCTCAGCGTAGACCGCGCTCTGGTGCGGGTCGTGGCAGTCGATGCACTCCAAGGCGGCGTGCGGCTCCCCCTGAAGCTCGTTGTACTGGGCGTGATAATCCACGAAGCCATCCTCTGCCCGCAGCCCAGCCGACCCCCGGCTGTGGCAGCGGGCGCAGGCCTCCGAGCTGGTGTTCACCAGCATGTTGGCCCGGATCGGGTCTTCCACGTGCAGGCTGCCGGGGCCGTGGCATTCCTCGCACTGGACGCCTTCCTCGCTCCATTCGCCGAGCAGGCCGGGCAGGCCGTCCATATTGGTGCGCGGGTTGTGGTTGAAGCCGGTGGTGTGGCAGGAGCCGCAGGTATAGGGACGCTGGTCGCCGGGGCTATAGGCCGACCAGGTGGCTTCCACGACCACCTCCCCCGTGCGCCAGTCGACAATGGGGGCGTTGTACTGCACGGCCTCGCCGGTGATGACGTAGCCCTGCAGGTCGATGAAGCGCGCCCACCAGCGGAAGCCGCCGATCACCATGCTGATGTCATCCCACGTGTAGCCTTCCGGCGGCTCTGGGGCCTCGCCAAAGGGATAACGGGGAGGCTGGCCGTCGCTCACCCGGTTGAGGATGTAGTTGTGGCCGTGCAGCTCGTGCTGGGCGGCCTGGTCCACGTGGCAGTCGCCGCAGGTGTCCGAGCCGACGAAGTTGGGGATGGGACTGCCCTGCGCCTGCGCCGCCGGGCTTCCGCTCAGCGCCAGGACCAGCGCGCTGGCCAGCAGCACGCCCAGGGCGGCCAAAGAGGCGAAAAGGCTTCTCTTCATCAGCGTTCCCCCTTGTTTAATGCCGATAGGGACGGCTGTGCTGGGCGGCGTTGCGCTCGGCAGCAGGGACCGAAATTCCCACGGTCAGGGCGGCGAGGATGAAAAACCCCCCATGTTTCAGTGAGAAATTTCTCTAAGTGCCCAGATTATAGATGAGAGCGGGATGAGTGGCAAGTAAACCGTCTGGGCGTGCGTTATGGCTGGCTGTTCTGGCGTGCCCACGGGCGCTATGTTGCGGTGATTGTCCTCGCAAGATAAGATACAAATCCCATGGTTGGATAGCATAGGTTCCTCTCCTCGATCCGGTTGGGTTGACCTGCCGGAGGGACCCTGACTTTTCAACCGCTTGCTCTGTTCAGGTATCCGGTGTCCAGTCTGATAATGGTGAGGAGTAGAGACGCGATGAAGTGCCCTGTGTGTACCACAACCGAGCTGAGAATGGCTGAACGGCAAGGGATCGAAATAGATTACTGTCCACAGTGCCGGGGAGTGTGGCTGGATCGCGGCGAACTAGACAAGATCATCGAGCGCTCAGCCGCCATCGAACAGCGGTCTGTCGGGCGCGGGCAAGAGCCACGCTATGACTACGACGACGATGCTTACGACTACGGTGGAGAACGGCGGCGTCCGCACCGCAAGCGCAAAGGATCGTTCCTCGACGACATCTTCGATGTCTTTGACTGAAACCAGCGGTGTTCTAACGGCCCCTTATCCTTTCCTTTGTTTGCCAGGAATGGTGAGCGGCTGACGTTAGGGCGGTTTTGTCAAGCTGACTCTATTCCACGGAACAGCCGTGCTGGAAGCCTTATCCTGGTATGGCATCTCCCTGACTGTGCGGTATTCGGCCAATAAGTGGACCTTACTGTGGCTCAAGGCCTGCATCCTCTTTTGGGGGACGGAATGTCATCGGACGTTGTGGTTCCCGTACAAAGTGTTGAGGACATCTTTACTACATACCGTTCAACGCCGATTGGACGTCTGTTGGAATATCATAACTTAGGATATCCCTTCAAGTCGTACACGCGCGCCGAGCTATTGATCGGTATGTGTATGGACAATCGTAAACATCTTCGCCTTCCCCACAACTTTGCCTACATTATTCGCACGGGCGGCGCGAATCTTCGCTACAGCGAGTTCAACGTTTCCTACGCAATTGCGATAGGCGGGGTGTCCGCCATTGCCCTTATCGGGCATAACAACTGTGGGATGGTCAACCTGGCATCCCGAAAGGCGCAATTCATTGACAATTTGGTTGACAACGCCGGTTGGACGCGGGCACAGGCCGAAGAACATTTCATGAGCTTCGCCCCTATGTTTGAAATCGGCAATGAGATCGACTTTGTGTTGGGGGAAGCCAGTCGTCTGCGGCACAGGTATCCTGAAACGGTAGTAGCTCCACTACTCTACCGGGTAGAGGATAACCTGTTGTATTTGCTCAGAGAGGCGTAGAGCAACAGCCTGGACGTTGTCTGCTTTCGCACTTGGTGGCGGCGAACTGGTTTTGTGGAGGGCAGACCCCCTGCCCAGGGTGGGCCTGCCGCGTGAAATGGCGCATCTGGCCGCCGCCAATCATATGCGGTTGCAGTTGCTAGCGCGGCGTGGCCTCCGCAGACGGCTCCCGGACGCCGGCCATCATCAGGCCCAGCATCTCCGCGTCGGCCTCGTCGCGGTTCACGATGCCCACGACCTCCCCTTCGTAGAGCACCGCAATGCGGTCGGAGAGGGCCATGATCTCGTCCAGGTCCTCGGAGATGAGCAGAATGGCAACCTGCTCGCTGCGCTGCTGCAAGAGGATGCTGCGGATGTATTCCGTGGCGCTGATGTCTACTCCCCGCGTGGGCTGGGCGGCGATGAGCGCCACCGGCTGGCGAGATAGCTCGCGGGCCAGGATGAGCTTCTGGATGTTGCCGCCAGAGAGGTTCTTGACCGGCGTTTCTGAGGAGGGCGTCTTGATGTTGAAGCGCCGGATCAGGTCTGTAGTATGCCTGGCGATGGCGCTGAAATCCAGGAAGGGGCCGTGCGCAAAGGGGGGCACGCTGTGATTCTGCAGGATGGCGTTTTCGGCCACGGAGAACGCGCCGATGGTCCCGTGGCGCATCCGCTCCTCTGGGATGTAGGCCAGGCCCGCCCGCAGCCGCTCCGCCACAGAGGCATGCAGGATGGAGCGACCGGCCAGCGTGATCTCCCCACTCTCGGCGGGGCGCAGCCCGGCAATCGCCTCCGCCAGCTCGCGCTGCCCGTTGCCGGAGACCCCGGCGATGCCCACGATCTCCCCGGCCCGCACCTCCAGCGAGACGTTCTTCAGCGCGGGCAGGCCCTGGTCGTTTTGGACGCTCAGGTTGCGGATGGCGAGCGCGACCGGGCCGGGTTGCACGGGGGGGCGCTCTAGCTGGAACTGCACATCACGCCCGACCATCATGCGGGCCAGGGTGCGGCGGTCCACGCCCCGGTTGGACACGGTATCCACCACGCGCCCGTCGCGCATGACGGTAATGCGGTCGCTGAGGTCCTGCACCTCGTGCAGCTTGTGGGAGATGAAGATCAGGGCGTGGCCCTGCTCGCGCATCTGTTTGAGTGTGGCGAACAACTCGTGGACCTCCTGTGGGGTGAGGACGGCGGTCGGCTCGTCCAGGATGATCAGCGCGCCGCCCAGGTAGAGCGCCTTGACGATCTCCACCCGCTGCTGCTCCCCCACGGAAAGCTGCCAGATGTAGGCCTCCGGGTTGATCTTAAGCCCATAGATCTCGGAAAGCTCCAGCAGGCGCTTCCGCACGCCGTCCAGCTCCACCCGCACCCCGCCAGTGGAGCGTATCCCCAGGGCCACGTTCTCGGCCACGGTGAGGGTCTGCACCAGCATGAAGTGCTGGTGGATCATGCCGATGCCGTGGGCCAGGGCGTCCGCCGGGGAGTGAAAGCTCACCGGCTGGCCGTTGATCCGAATCTCCCCCTCGTCGGGCTGGTAGAGGCCGTAGAGAATGCGCATCAGGGTGCTCTTGCCCGCGCCGTTCTCCCCCAGCAGGGCGTGGATCTCCCCGGCCCGCACGTCGAAGTCCACGTGGTCGTTGGCCAGCACGCCGGGGAAGCGCTTGACGACCCCTCGCAGCTCGGCGCTGTCGATGCGGACGTGGCCGGAGGGGAGGATGGTTGGCTCTGACATAGGCTCCACCTCTGTCTTTGGGGCAGGGGGGCGAGGGATACGTCCGCCCCCCCGCCTGTTCTGCGGCTGCGATAGGGCTACTCGCCTTCGGGTAGCTCCTGCTGGACCACGATCTCGCCGGAGATGATGCCCTCGATGGCGGCGTTGGCCGCCTCGACGACCTCCGGCGGCAGCTCCACGCCCCCGTGGACGATCTCCAGGCCGCCGTTGGCGAAGGACAGCGCGTAGGCCTCCCCGCCGGTCGTGCCGGTCAGCGTGTGCTCGATGATCTGCCCCAGCACCGGCGCCCAGTTGAAGACCTGAGAGGCGACGACCGTCTCCGGCCACTGGCCGCTCTGGTCGCTCTGCGTGCCGAACCAGTAGCCGCCCGCCGCCTGTACCGCCTCAATGGCCCCCACCACCTGCTGGGCGGAGCCGGTCAGCACGTCCGCCCCGGCGGCGATCTGGGTCTGGGCGGTCTCCGCTGCGGCAGCCGTGTCGCTGAAGGAGCCGGTGTAGGCCAGCAGGATTTCGGACTCTGGATTGCTGGCTTCCACGCCCTGGATGAAGCCGTTGATGTAGAGCAGGGCATCGCCCGCCGGGACCGGCCCCACAATGCCGACCACATTGCTCTCGGTCAGCATGCCGGCCATCACGCCGTTGACGTAGCCGCCCTCCTCGGCGCGGGCCTCATAGGCGAAGATGTTGGTCAGGCCCTGGTCCTCGCCGGTGTCAGAGGCCGTGCCCCAGGCGAAGGAGGTCTCCGGGTAGTCGGGGGCCAGCTCGAAGAGCGAGGTGCCGTACTGGGTGCCGTGGGCGATCACCAGGTTGTAGCCCTCCTCGGCGTAATCGCGCAGGGCCTGGGCCGCCGCAGCCACATCGAACATGCCCTCCGTGTAGGCGATCTCCAGCACTTCCGGGCCGCCCAGTTGTTGCTGGATGTTTTGCAGGCCCTGGTAGATGGCCTGGCTCCAGGCCAGGTCGGTGATGCTGCTGGGCATGACGATGGCGATGCGGTAGGTCTCCTCCGGCAGCGTGCCCAGGGGGTAGACCGCGCCAGAGACGATGCGATTGATGGCCCGCTCGCGCGCTGCCAGCACGTCCTCCCGCACGTCAACCTGGCCGAGCGCGTGGGTCAGTTGCCCGTTAGCCAGGGTCGGCTGGTAGGCCACGCCGCCCAGGATGCCGTTGGCGCGGTTCTCCAGCATGCTGTTGATCACCGGCACCCAGTTATAGACCTGGGAGGCCACCACGGTCTCCGGCCACACCACGCTCTGGTCGGTATCTGTGCTGAACCACAGCGCACCCGCCGCCTGCGCGGCCTCGATGGCCCCCACCACCTGCTGGGCAGAGCCGGTCAGGATGTCTGCCCCGGCGGCGAGGAGGGTCTGCGCTGCCTCAGAGGCCGCTGCCGTGTCGCCGAAGGAGCCGGTGTACACCACAGAGACCTCGGCCTCCGGGTTGACGGCGTGCACGCCCTGCAGGAAGCCGTTGTTGTAGAGGATGGCGTCGCCCGCCGGAACCGGGCCGACGACGCCGATCTGGTTGGTCTCGGTCATCAGCCCGGCCATCACGCCGTTAATGTAGCCGCCCTCCTGGGCGCGCGCGCCGTAGGCGAAGACGTTGGTGATGCCACGGTCCGCGCCGGTGTCGGAGGCCGTGCCCCAGGCGAACGAGGTCTCCGGAAATTCCGGAGCCAGCTCAAAGAGGACCGTGCCGTACTGTGCGCCGTGCGCGATCACCAGGTCGAAGCCCTGCTCGGCGTAGTCGCGGACGGCCTCTGTGGCGGCGGCCACATCGAACATGCCCTCCACGTACTCCAGGATCATCCCTTCCTCGCCGCCGCGCTGCTCCTGCACGGCGACCAGGCTGTCGTACATGCTCTGGCTCCAGGCCAGGTCTGTGGTGCTGCTGGGCAGGATCACGGCCACGCGGACCTGGCCCTCGCCCTGGGCGCTGGTCAGGCCGCCGACTGACAGCAGCAGGAGCGCGGTAATCAACAGGATGGGCAGAAAACGTCTCTTCATTGCTTGCTCCTCCTTAAATAAACCTGAGAAACGATGTGCTGTGCGGCAGTTTATGCGCAGGCATCGCCTGGGATGCCTGGTCTTACCCCATGTTGTCCTTCCCCGGCGGCCCTCAGGCCTCCCCCCGCTCGAAGGGCTTGGTGAGGGCGGCGGGTTCCAGCCGGCGGCGCTGGCGGGCGAAGATCAGCACGACGATGGTCAGGATGTAAGGGACCATGATCAGCAGGTTGGGCGGCACGTCCGCGCCGCCGATCTGCACGTTGAGGATTTGCGCCCAGATCTGCAGGTTGTTGGCGATGCTGAAGAGCAGCGCGCCCCACATCACCCGCCAGGGGGACCAGCCGCCGAAGTACACCAGCGCCACGGCGATGAAGCCGCGCCCTTCCGTCATGTTCTCCTGGAAGATGGGCGTCAGCGCAATGGAGAGCGAGGCCCCGGCCACCCCCGCCATGATCCCACCCAGGATGACCGCCGAGTAGCGCACGCGGGCCACGTTGACGCCCATCGCGTCGGCGGCGGTGGGGTTCTGCCCTACGGCGCGGACCTGCAAGCCCCAGCGGGTCCTGTTCAGCACCCATACCGAGATGGGCACCAGCGCCAGCGCGCCGTAGACCAGCACGTTTTGCTGGAAGAGGATTTTGCCGACGACCGGCAGGTCGCTGAGCCAGGGGATGTGGATTGCCTGGAAGCTGTTGCCCCCCGCCGTGATCACCCCCCCGGCCAGCACCTTGAAGAGCAGGCTGGAAAGCCCCAGCCCGAACAGCGTGAACCCGATACCGCTGATGCCCTGCTCCGCCTGAAAGGTGACGCTGACGACGGCCATGGCCAGCCCCATCAGCCCACCGACGAGGATGGCGACCAGCAGCCCAATCACTGGGTCCAGGCCCAACCCTTTGTCGGAGACGACGTAGATAGCGGAGAACGCACCCATCAGCATCATGCCCTCCACGCCCAGGTTCAGCACGCCGGAGCGTTGGGCGAAGACCTCGCCCAGGGCGGCGTAGAGGTAAGGCGGCACAGCCCACAGCGTCAGCGCCAGCGCCTCCACCAGCACCTGGAAGAAGGACATCTCGCTGCCTGTACCGGTCATCAGCTCACCTCGCGGATACGGTCTGGACTTCGGATTCGGGCAGGGCGGGGGCGGCGGCGCGGGCCAGGCGGCGGGCGGTGCGCCGGCGGATCCACAGGTCGCTGCTGACCACGAAGATCACCACCAGGCCCTGCAGCGCGGTCACGGTGGCGGAGGGGACCTGCATGGTGCGCTGCATCTTATCCGCGCCGACCAGCAGCGCCCCAAAGAGGAAAGCCGCCGGGATGGAGCCGACGGGGTGCAGCCGCCCGAAGAGGGCCACCACGATGCCGGAGAAGCCATAGCCCACGGCAAAGCCCTCCACCATGCGGTGGGTGACGCCCGTCACCTCCACCGCGCCGGCCAGCCCGGCCAGCGCCCCGCTGAGCAGCAGCGAGAGCGTGAGGTAGGTGGGGACGGATATCCCGGCGTAGCGGGCTGCGTCGCGGTTGAGGCCCACGGCGCGGATGCGGTAGCCCAGCGTGGTGCGCCACAACAGGGTGTAGGCGATGAGGGCGGCGGCCAGGGCGAGGAAGACCCCGACGTGGATCTGCGAGGGTGGGGCCAGCCGCCCCATCCACACCACGGAGGGAAGCTGCGACGACTGCGGGACCTGCGTGCCCATGGCCCGCTGCTCCGGGTCCATCATCGGCCCGCTGAGCAGGAAAATCAGCAGTTGAATGGCGATCTCGTTCATCATCACCGTGCTGAGGATCTCGTTGACCTGGAAGCGCGCTTTGAGGTAGCCCGGTATGGCCCCCCACACCGCGCCGGCCAGGAAGCCCGCCAGCAGGGTGAGCACGGGGCTTAGCCAGGGCGGCAAGCTCTCGCCGAAGGCCAGGGAGAAGGCGGTGGCCGTGATGGCCCCCACGAACAACTGGCCCTCCGCGCCGATGTTGATCACGCCGCCGCGAAAGGCGATGCAGATGCCTACCGCCACCAGCAGCAGCGGCGTGGCGCGGGTGAGGGTGCGGAAAAGGCTAGATTCGCTGCCCAGCGCGCCCTCAATCATGGCTCCGTAGGCTTGCAGGGGGTTTGCCCCCAACGCCAGCAGCATGACGGCCCCCACCAGCAGTGCCAGCAGGGTCGCGATCACCGGTGCCAGAGCGATGAGGAGGTCGCTATCCTGCACGCGGGACTGAATTCTGCGGAAGGTCATGGGTTTCTCCATAATGGCGGGAGTAGGGCCATTGGTGGACATTGTAACCCGACAACAATGATTTAAAAAACGGCGACTGCATGATGATTGTTTGTTTTCCCGTGTTATGCTACATTATAAAATGGAAATCGAGTTGGGGGACCGCCTTCTGTAAATGCGCGGTCCTGGCAGCTGCCGCTGGTTTTGCAGTTGGCGCCGACCGGATGTCGTGCGTCAGCGAGGGGCATCCTCGCCCCTCGAAAAGTGCTGCAAGCCAATTTCCACAGCAAAGATACCAGTTTCGACAACAGTCTGTGCAGGATAAAACAGCATGTCTCTGTGGGAGAAGTATCATACGCCGCGCACGGTGGACGAGGCGCTGGCGACGCTGGCCGCTTACCAGGGCCGGGCGCGCGTCATCGCGGGCGGCACCGATCTGCTGATCGACATGCAGTTCGGCGGCGAGGGGGAGTTGCCGCAGGCCCTGGTGGACGTGACGCACATCCCGGAGATGAGCCGCATCGCCGTGGCGGACGGCGTCTGCACGCTGGGGGCGGCGGTGACCCACGCGGCCATCGCCCGCTCGACGGCGTTAGAGGCAGGCGCGACCTGCCTGGTGGAAAGCTGTGGCGTGATTGGAGGGCCGCAGGTGCGCAACGCGGGGACCATTGGCGGCAACGTGGCCCATGCCCTCCCGGCGGGCGACGGCACAACCTCGCTGGTGGCGCTGGACGCCAGCGCCCAGGTGGCCTGGGCGGACGGGCGGCGCGAGTGGCTGCCCATCCTGGCGCTGTTCAAGGGGCCGGGGGTCTCTGCCCTGGATTCCAGGCGGGACGTGCTGGTGGCCTTTCGCTTTGCGCTGTGCGGTCCCGGCGAGGGAACAGCCTTCAAGCGCATCATGCGCCCGCAGGGCGTGGCGCTGCCGATTCTGGGCTGCGCGGCCTGGGTGCGCCTCAGTCCTGACGGGGGGCGCTACGCTGCGGTGCGGCTGTGCATCGGCCCGGTGGCGCGCACGCCGGTGCGGGCGACAGTTGTGGAGGAAGCGCTGCGCGGGGAGCCGGTCGGCGAGGCGGCCCTGGAGCGGGCCGTAGCGGCGGCCAGGGAATCCCTGCGCCCCCGCGACAGCAAGTACCGCGCCACGGCGGCCTATCGCCAGCACATGATCGAGACCCTGCTGCGCCGCGTGCTGCCGCTGGCCGTTCAGCGGGCGCGGACCGGTGTGGCGCAGGCCGAAGGGGTGGGGTTGGAGTAGGGCGGGTCTGCCGCCGCCGATTGGAAGCAGGATGTTCTTCGCGCTCTGCAACGGAGTCTGCTGAGGTGCACCATGAGCGAGCTGAGGTTGACTGTCAACGGCGTGAAACAGGTTCTCGACGTGCCGGAGTCGCGCACGCTGGCGGAGGTGCTGCGCTACGACCTGGGCCTGACCGGGACCAAGATCGGCTGCAACGAGGCCGAATGCGGCATCTGCACCGTGCATGTGAACGGCGTGCCGGTCGATTCCTGCATCTACCCGGCCTTCAAGGCCCAGGATGCGTCGGTCACCACCATTGAAGGATTGGCACACACCGACGAAGGGGGCGAGCGCCTGCATCCCCTGCAACAGGCCTTCGTCGAGCACGGGGCGGTGCAGTGCGGCTTCTGCACGCCCGGACTCATCATGACCGCCACCGCGCTGCTGAACGAGAATCCCGACCCCGACGACCACGCCATCAAAGTGGCGCTCAAAGACACCTACTGCCGCTGCACAGGGTACACCAGCGTGATACGGGCCATCAAGTCGGCGGCGCGGGTGCTGCGCGGCGAGGAGCCGCTGCCCGTGCCCGACCCGCCGGTATCCGAGCCGCTGGCGCACATCAGCTGTAGCGAGCCGGTCCCGGAGATCGTGGACCGCGTCACCGGGCGGGCCAGGTACACCGATGATTATACCTTCCCCGGCATGTTGTATGGCCGCACGCTACGCTCCCGCCACCCCCACGCCCGCATCCTGCGCATCGATACCAGCGGGGCAAAGGCGCTGCCGGGGGTCTGTGCTGTGCTGACGGCGGTGGACATCCCCGGCGAGAACGTGCACGGCCTGGTGCACCTGGATTGGCCGGTCCTCTGTGCGGTGGGGGACAAGGTGCGCTATATGGGCGACGCGGTGGCCATCGTCGCGGCGGAGACGCAGGCCATCGCCGACGAGGCGATCCGGCTGATCGAGGTGGAGTACGAGCCGCTGCCGGTGGTGGGCGATCCCGTCTATGCCCGCTCGCCGCAGGCCCCGCTGGTGCACGAGGGCCGCCCGGAGGGCAACCTGCTCAAGCACATCCAGGTGCGGCACGGCGACGTAGAGCAGGGTTTTGCTGAGGCCGATGTGGTGGTGGAGCGCACCTACCGCACACCCACGACCGAGCACGCCTTCCTGGAGCCGGAGTGCAGCATCGGCGTCCCGGCGGGCTATGACGCCGAGCACGACAAGCTGACCGTCTACGTCGGCTCGCAAATCCCCTACCAGGACCGCAGCCAGATCGCGCGGGCGCTAGGCGTGCCGGAGGATGCCGTCCGCGTGCGCGGCACGCTGATTGGGGGCGGCTTCGGCGGCAAGGAGGACATCGCCGGGCAGATTCACGTCGCTCTGCTGGCCCAGGCCACGGGCCGCCCGGTCAAGATGCTCTATACGCGGCAGGAGTCGCTGTTGTTCCACCCCAAGCGGCACGCCACAGTGATCCGCATCCGGACCGGCGCCAAGCGGGACGGCACGCTGACCGCCGTGGAGGCGGAGCTGTACGGCGACGCGGGGGCTTACGCCAGCCTGAGCGACAAGGTGATGACCCGCGCCACCACCCACGCCACCGGCCCCTACAACGTGCCCCACGCCAAAATCGACTGCTACGCCATGTACACCAACAACCCGCCGTCGGGGGCCTTTCGCGGCTTTGGGGTGACGCAGAGCGCCTTTGCCGTGGAGCAGAACATGGACCTGGTGGCAGAAGCCATCGGCATGGACCCCGTGGCCCTGCGGCTGAAGAATGCGCAAAGGGTGGGCGTGGTCACGGCCACCGGGCAGGTGTTGCGGGAGAGCGTGGGCCTGGTGGAGACTATCGAGAAGGTGGACGCCGGGATGCGCTCCGGTGGCTTCCGCTGGGGCTGGCGAGAGGGCGATGTCGCCTACGGCTGGGGGATCGCCTGCGCCTACAAGAACACGGGTCTCGGCGGCGGCGCGCCAGACCGGGCCGATGCCGAGGTTGAGGCCTTCGAGGACGGCACGGTGGAGGTGCGTACCTCCTCGGCGGATATGGGGCAGGGTTTGCGGGCGGTGGTGGCGCAGATCGCCGCCGAGGAGCTGGGCCTGCGCTACGACCAGGTGCGCGTCCTGCTCTCTGATACCGACTTGACGCCCAACGGCGGCCCCACCACCGCCAGCCGCCAGACCTACATGAGCGGCAACGCGGTGCGCCACGCGGCCATCACGCTGCGAGAGGCGCTGAGCAGCGCCGTGGCTGAGGAGTTGGACTGCCCGCCGGAGCGTCTGCGCTTTGAGGAGGGCCTGGTCCGCTACAACGGCTCGGCCATCGAGTTCGGCGAGGCGGTGCGGTTGATGAAGCGGCACGGCCTGGAACCGCGCGCCCTGCACGAGTATTGGGCGCCCAGGACCCAGCCCCTGGGCACGGGCGGCGACATGCACTTCGCCTTCTCCTACGCCACGCAGGCGGCGCTGGTCGCCGTGGACTTGCAGACCGGCGCAGCGCGGGTGCTCAAGATTATCTCCGCCACGGATGTGGGAAGGGCCATCAACCCGCTGTTGCTGCAAGGGCAGATCGAGGGCGGGATTGTGATGGCCCTGGGCAACGCGCTGACCGAGAGCTATATCGTGGAGGACGGCGTGCCCTGGACCACCCTGCTGGCCCGCTACAAGATGCCGAGCATCAAGCACACGCCGGAGATCACCAGCTACCTGGTGGAACATCGCGTCTCCAGCGGGCCGTATGGGGCCAAGGGGGTCGGCGAGATTCCGTCGATCAACACCACGCCGGCCATTGCCAATGCCATCTACCACGCGACCGGCGTGCGGGTGTACAGCATCCCGGTGGATCAGGATGCCCTGCTGCGGGCGCTCAAAGCAGGCGAGAGGGAGGTCCACACGGCCTGGCATGACGTGAAATAGCCAGCGAGCGAGCAGGCCGGGCCGGAAGACAGGGTTAAAGTCGGCCTTGGGGTGAGAGAAAGGATACAGGCCTGCCATGGGGGAGCGGGTACTCGTGGCCTATGCGACCCACACCGGGTCGACTGCCGAGGTTGCCAGCGTCATCGCCGATGTCCTCGCCAGCGCGGGCACAGCAGTGGACGTTCGCCCGGCGGGCAGCGTGGAAGGGATCGTGGGTTACCAGGCTGTGGTGGTGGGCAGCCCCCTCCATTCGGGGCAATGGCTGCCGGAAGCAGTCTCCTTCGTCAATACTCACAGGGCCGCCTTGAGTCGGATTCCGGTGGCGTTTTTCATCCTGTGCATGTTGCCGCGCGACACGGCTGAGGACTGGCGCGCCAAGGCTGCCGCCGTCGATACGCTGCGTGTGATGCTGAAGCCGGTTGCCATCGGCGTGTTTGCCGGGGCCATGGAGTACAGCAAGCTCTCCGCGATTCAGCGGTTGCAGGTGCAGACCAAGGGGCTGCCAGAGGGCGATTTCCGCGACTGGGAGGCTATCCGCGCCTGGGCCGCAGCGCTGCGCCCGGTCCTGCTGGCCGACAGCAGGCAGCGCTTCGCCAGCACACGCCAGCCATAACGAGCGGGGCGTCCGCCAGAGATGCCCCGCTTTTGCCTGTTACTGCTCTTCCCGCATGACCTCGTAGCGCAGCCAGACATGGCTGCCATCCACCACCTGGCAGGAGAGCAGCCTGAGCCGCGTCGGATGCTCGTCTGGCTGCAACGCCGGCGAGTCAAACAGCGACGGCGTGTCGAAGCCGCCAATCACGGCGGGGAAGAATTCCAGGCTGATCGCGTCCACCAGCCCGGCCCGCAGCAGCGCGCCGTTGAGCCTGCCGCCTGCCGTGGAGAGCAGGCAGGTCACGCCCAACCTGGCCTTCATCTTCTCCAGGGCATGCCCCAGGTCGACGCGCCCGTCCCCGGCAACCAGGTATGGAACCCGCTCCTGCCGCAGGTAGGCCAGGTATTCCGGCGGCGTCGCGCGGCTGACCCAGACCAGCAGGTGCCAGTCCTCCAGGCCGGGATACGCCTTCCCCGGCTCCCCGGTGTACAGCCAGCGGACGCGGCCCCGGCCATCCACGACGGTGAACCAGCGGGTGTTTCCGAGCCGGTGGAGCACGTCCTCCGGCAGGAAGTCGTCGTACAGCGGCGCGGGGTCGCCCTCAACCGGCGGCAGTGCTTCCGGCGTGGCCCCTTCCAGCATCAGGGAGCCGCTGCCTTCCAGCGTGGCCTGCGGCTGTAACTCGGCCAGCAGCCGCTCGTAGACCCCGGTTGAGCCAGCGACGGCCTGCCACCGCGCATCCCCAAAGAGCAACAGCACGTCCGGCGCGGTCGTCAGCCGTCCGTCAACAGAAGCCTGGGCGTGGACAATCACTCGCGGTCGGTTCATCGGCAACTCCTTTTTGTCTGCCAAACACGCGGCATGGATTCTTTCTGCGCACCAGCATCCTCATCATACAACCCTGGTGTGCAAGTGGAGAGTTGGGGTGGACGCACAGGAGCGGGTGGCGCGGGCCGGAAAACCCTGGTCAGCGCGTGGAGGCCTGCTACCCCCCTGTTGGGCGTTCTGCAAAACAAAGAGGGGCAGGGCAAGCCCTGTACCCTCCGAATCCTCCCCGTGGCGCTGCTTGGCCGCTAACCGGCGGGGGATTGCGTGTGGCTGGTGAATGGTGGCGCGTATCAGCTCGAAGCGCTGGCATAGCGCTGCACCGCCCGCCGGAAGAAAGCCGAGGCGGCAACAAACAGGGCTGCGGCGAACAACACGCTGCCCACCAACATCCCGGCGTCGAGCGTCCCGGTCAGCGCCTGGGCCGGGACGGTGGTGATAATGCCCACTGGGACGATCCAGGTCAGGACCAGCCGCAGCCAGCCGGGATAGAATCCCAACGGGTAGCGGGCCATCTGGAACAGGCCATCAAAAACCCAGGTGAACAGGAAGCCCGGACTCCAGAAGACCAGCGCCGCGAAGGCCAGCAGGACAGCATACAGGATTGCCAGCCCTGCGCCCAGCGCGACGATGAAGCTGATCACCTGCGGCGGGGTGAGGGTCTGCCCCAGCCGGGCGACGGCCACGCCCAGCGTGCCCAGACCCAGCGCCAGGTCGAACAGCGCCAGCGGCCTCCAGTGGCGCAGACTGACCAGGAACTGCACATCTACCGGCTGGAGCAGGGTGAAGTCGAAGCGACCATCCCACACCTCGCCGCCCATGCCGGCCAGGGCGTCCAGGCTGGGGCTGATGAACAATTGCCGTGCCGCGCCGACGGTCAGGTACACGCCCAGGATGGCCAGGGTGGAATCGAAGTCCCAGCCCTGAAGGCGATCTACCTGGCCGAAGACCACGGCTACGCCCAGCACGCCAGTGACCAGGCCGAGCAACCCGTGCAGCAGGCTGATGGCGAAGTTAGCCCGGTAGGCCAGCTCGTTGAGGGCCGATACGCGCATAAAGCTCCAGACAAGGCGCAGATAGTGCATGGCTCAGCCTCCTACGGCGGCGTAGCGCCGGATGCCTGCCCGCCAGACCAGCAGCGCCACCACCATCGCCAGCGCCAGCCACCCGATCTGCAGGGCAAAACCCGCCAGCAGGTCGCCCCCGCCCAGCCGCCCGGTGAGGACCTCAATGGGAAAGCTCACCATGAAGCGGAAGGGCAGCCAGGATGCCGCGTCGCCGATGATGCCCGGCAGCAGGGCCACGGGCGCTACCTGCCCGGCCAGCAGGAAGATCAGCGAGTCGTGCAGAGCCAGCAGCGCGTCTGCCCGCGTGGCCCAGAGGGCCAGCAGCGCCAGCCCGTAACCGGCGAAGAAGCGCAGCAGCGCGGCCAGCAACAGGGCCGGGACTGCGGCCAGCGCCCCGGCCAGGGTGAGGTGCAGCGCGGGTTGCAGGGCCAGCGCCAGCACGATTACCACCGGAAGGTCGAACAGCAGGAAGATCGCTTTGCCCGCCAGCTCGCTGGCCAGCGCATCGGTCACCGGCGGCAGAGGGCGCAGCAGGACCATGTTCATGTACCCGTCGCGGATGCCGTCCCCAACCGTCCAGTTGACTGTGGTGAAGGTGAACTGGTTGACCACGATCAGGGTCAGATAGTAGGCAACGAACTCGCCCCGCGTGAAGCCGGCAATGGCCCCGTCGCCCGCTGCCGTAGCCCAGACGAACAGATAAATGAGCGGCGTGATCAGCCAGCCGAAGGCCAGCAGAAAGAAAAAGCTGCGCTGGGCCAGCCACGAAGCCACGGTCAGCCGGACCAGCGCCAGGGTCCCTTGCACGCTCACAGGGCCTCCTCCTGGTAAACCTGGTCGATGACGACGTCTAGGGGGGGATTTTCCACCCGCAGGTCGCTGACCGGCAGGGTGTGCAGCAGGTGAGCGGTGATAGCCGGCGCGTCAGCGCGGCCTACGCGGAGGGTCAGGTGGCCGTTGCGCTGCTCGAGCACCTCGGCGGCGGGCGGCAGCGCACCGGTTGGAAGGCCGCTCCCGCTGGTGGTCACGTGGATGAGCTTGAAGGGGGCCAGCCGCTCGCTCAGCGCCTCCAGGTCGCCGTCGTGGATCAGCCGCCCGTGGTGAATCAGGATCACGCGGGGACACAGCTCCACCACGTCGGCCATGTAGTGGCTGGTCAGGATGACCGTAGCGCCGCGCCTCTGATTATAGGTCTTGAGGAAGCCGCGCAATCGCCGCTGCATGGAAATGTCCAGGCCGAGCGTTGGCTCGTCCAGGAAAAGCACCTGCGGCACGTAGAGTAAGGACGCCACCAGTTCGCATTTCATGCGCTCACCTAGAGAGAGGTTGCGCGCTGGCTTGCGCAGCAGGTCTCCCATTTCCAGCAAGGCGACCAGCTCGTCCAGGTTGCGCTGGTAGTCGGCCTGTGGCACGCGGTATACCCGCGCCAGCACATCGAAGGTATCTAGCGGTGGCACGTCCCAGATGATTTTGCTCCGGTTGCCCATGACCATGCTGATCGCCCGCAGGAACTCGGGTTGGCGCGCCCACGGCGTGAACCCGGCCACTGCCGCCGTTCCCGACGTGGGGTGTAGGAGGCCGGACAGCATCTTGAGCGTGGTCGTCTTGCCCGCGCCGTTAGGCCCGATGAAGCCGACCATCTCCCCGGCCTCGATGGTGAAGCTGATGGTGCGCACAGCCTCGACCTCGCGGTAGGTCCGCCGACCCAGCCCCTTGAGCGAGGCAACCAGCCCGGCCTCGCGCTCCGGCACACGGTAAGTCTTAGATAGCGCTGTGACCACGATTTGTCCCACATCTTCCTCCTACTAGTTGGCATTCGCACGATCATTGTACAACCCTGGTGTACAAGTAGAGGGTTGGCGGGAAAAGGGCGAGGGACCGCCAAAACACTAGTTAATTAATGGAGGGTTGCAGGGGAAAAGCGCAGCAGGCGGAGCCGCTGCCAGGGGCGAGGGCGGGGGGCGGCGCAGCGGGAGGGTTCAGGTGCGAGGTTGCCGCCGGTCTATCATGGCTTCCAACTGGGCGATCACCGCCTGCCCGCGCTGCTCGCAGCGCGCCAGGGTGGAAAGCCAGGCGTCGGCGGCGGAGAAGATATCCTCCTCCGGGTGAGGGGTATCCAGCACGGCGCGCAGGTCTTCGGTCTGGCCCTGGTCTAGCGCCCGCACCATGCGCAGCATGGCCATCAGGCTGTACCCGGCCTGGCGCAGCATCCTGAGCACCCGCAGCCGGGCGATCTCCGCTGGGCCGTACTGGCGGTAGCCGTTGCGGGGGGCGCGTGGCACGCTGATGAGGCCGTTGCGCTCCCAGTTGCGCAGCACATCGCGGGTCAGGCCCAGCCGTTGGGCCGCCTCACCGATGCGCAGCGGGGCGTCCAGGGTCGCATCAATGGCCTGTCCCCCTGACCATCGCTCCAGGAAGGTCACGGCGGCCTCAGCCTGGGCGCGCTCGCCGCGAATGGTGGAGAGGTAGCGGTATGCCCCTTCCAGTGCGCCGCCCAAGTCGCCTGCTGCGGCCTGCTTCACCACTGCGGCCAGGATGTGCTTGGCGACGATGTCGCCGTGCAGCGCCGTCCAGGCTAGCCGCATCTGGTCCAGGTGGGCCGGGGTAAACAGCCGATAGCCGCTGTCGCTGCGGGGGATGGGGGGTAGGAAGCCCCACGTCTCGTACAGCCGAACGGTGTTGGGGTGAGCGCCGACGGCTCTGGCGATGTCGGACGTGCGGAGGGCTTTGGCTGGCATCCTGGCCTCCCTCGTGCAGCCTGCTCGACGGCTCCATTATACCAGCCGGGGCAGGTCATCAGTAGCAGCCCCACTGGTTGGAAATTCACAACCTTGCGGCTTGCCGGGCAAATGCGCAGGGCTATACTGAAGCGCTGGGGCGAAGAATGGCCTTTTTGTGCTGGTGTTGAGCAGGAGCGCGAAACGTGGTGCTGAGAGAGGTGACATTACCGGAAGTGCTGGCCGCCGCGCAGACGGCGGAGGACCTGGGGATTCCCTATTCCCTGGTCGTGGACCTGCTGCTGCGGCTGCTTTACAACGAGGGACGGGTCAGCCTGGGGCGCGCGGCGGAGGTCATCCGCATCCATGGGCGCGTGCTGGATACGTACCTGGAGCAGATGCAGCACGAGCACATTGTGGAGGTCGCTTCAGCGGGCACGGTCGGGCGCATGAGCTACGTGTACAGTCTCAGCGACGAGGGCCGGGCGCGCGCCAAGGAGGCCTTCGAGCGCAGCCAGTACATCGGACCGGCTCCCGTCTCCGTGGAGCGCTACAACCTGGCGATCACCCTGCAAACGCAGAACGGCGAGCGGGTGAGGCCGGAGGAGGTCCGGAAGGCGCTGGAGCCGTTGATCCTGCCGGAGAATTTCCACCGCCGGGTCGGCCCAGCCCTCAACCGGAGCAATGCCCTCTTTCTCTACGGCCCCCCCGGCAACGGCAAGACATCCATCGCCAGGGCCATCGCCACCCTGATCGCCCGCGAGCGCCCCATCTGGCTGCCTTTTGCCGTGACCATCGGCGGGCAGATCATCACCATCTACGATCCGCTGGTGCACCGCCCCGTGCCTCAGCAGCCGGTCAAGACGGGTGAGTTGGGCATCGACAAGCGCTGGGCGTTGTTCGAGCGGCCCGCTGTGATGGCCGGAGGCGAGCTGACCATGGACGCCCTGGAGCTGCGCTACGACGAGATCGCCAAGTATTACGAAGCGCCGCTGCAAATGAAGGCCAACGGCGGCATGTTCCTGCTGGACGATTTTGGCAGGCAGCAGGTCAGCCCTTCCCAGCTTCTCAACCGCTGGATCGTGCCGTTGGAGGCTGGGATCGACTGGCTGCGCCTGCGCACCGGCCAGACGATGGAGATTCCGTTTCGCCAGTTGATCGTCTTCAGCACCAACCTGGACCCCAACGAGCTGGTGGACGATGCCTTCCTGCGCCGCATTCAGATGAAGGTCGCCGTGGAGGCCCCTGACGAGCGCATGTTCTACCAGATATTCACGCAGGAATGCCAGGAGATGGGGGTTCCTTTTGACCGCGAGTCGTTTGTGCACCTGGTGCAGGAATGGTACCACAAGCCGCAACGCCCCTTGCAGGCGGTACACCCGCGCGACATCCTGCGCATCGTGATTGCCCTATGCGAATATGAGGAGAGGCCGCTCCAACTGACGCCGGAGCTGATCGACGAGGCTTGCCACAGTTATTTCGTGTAGTCGTAACAGGGGGGGCAGGCCTGGGCATGCTGCTATTTCTCCGTGTGGCCGTCGGTGCGGTCGTTGCGGGGCACGAACGGAGCAGTTAGTGAGGGGTGGGAATTGCCATCATTGCCAATCCCCACCCTGTTGTTTTCCCAGCGCGTGGCCGGCGCGTTTTATCCCGCGCAGCAAGATAACATCGTCACATCTTTCTCGAAGGTCTGCGCCGCCAGTTTGACGCCTTCTACCATCGTCAGGTAAGGGAAGAAGGTATCCCGCAGGTCCTGGACTGTCAGCCCCGCTTTGATGGCAATGACGGCAGCCTGAACCACCTCGCCCGCGTCCGGCGCTAAGATATGTGCACCCAACAGGCGATTCGTCGTCGCCTCCGCCACCAGTTTGATCAGGCCGCGCGTGTCGCGGTTGGCCAGGGCGCGGGGGACATGTTCCAGCGAAAGCACCGAGGTGCTCACCACATAACCTTCATCCTCAGCCTGGCGTTCGGTAAGCCCGACTGACGCCAGAGCCGGGTCGGTGAATGTCACACGCGGCAGCACACGGATGTCGTATACGCGCCCTTCGCCATTGAGCGCGTTTTCGGCAGCCAGCGTGCCACCGTAGGCGGCCACATAGACGAACATATCGCGCCCGGTAACGTCCCCCGCCGCAAAGACGTGGGGATTGGTGGTCCGCAGGTGCTCATCTACAACGATCTCGCCGCGCGGTCCCAACTTCACGCCTGCCTCCTGCAACCCCATGCCGTCCGTGTTGGCTCGCCGACCTGTTGCCATCAGCAACGCTTCGGCCTCGAAGGCCAGGTTCTCCCCGTTGCGTTCTGCGGACAGGCAATAGCCATGAGCGTCTCTGTCTACCCGCATGATATTGACGCCGGTCTCAATGACCAGCCCTTCTTCCCGCAGATAACCGGCCAGCGCCTGGCTGATTTCCGGCTCTTCGAATGGCGTGATTGCTGGCAAAACTTCCAGAACCGTGATCTGTGTGCCAAACCGGGCGTAGGTCTGTGCCAGCTCCAACCCTACGGCATTCGCGCCAACCACAATCATAGAGGCAGGACGCCTGGTCAGTTCCAGTGCGGTGGTGCTGGTCAGATACCCTGCCTCTGACAGGCCGGGGATGGGCGGAACCCACGGACGCGCGCCCGTGGCGAGGATGATCCTGCCTGGCGCATAAATCGCCGGGGCGTTTCCGTCATGTGCCGGGGTAATCTCTACGCGATTGTCCCTCAGCAGCCGCGCCCAGCCCTGGACGTAAGTGATGTTGGGGTAGGCAGCCAGCACGTCTACATACTTGCTCTGGCGCATCCGGCTGACCAGCTCATCCTTCTGGGCTACGGCTGCGCCCCAGTCTCCGGTGGAAGTGGAACGGGGCACGCCGTCGAAGGGATGGTGGCCGGCGCGGTAGTGAAGTTCAGCGGCTCGAATGAGGGTTTTGGAGGGGACGCAGCCCACGTTGACGCACGTGCCGCCGATGGTTCCCGCTTCGACGAGCGCCACGCGCCTGCCCAGCTCGGCCCCCTTGATCGCCGCAGCAAATCCCGCCGACCCACCACCAATGACCATCAGGTCGAAGTCCGGTGCGTCGCTATTGCCGCCGCGAGACGTGGGGTTGAGTTCCCGCCGCTGTTTCACGCTGGCCCCATAGCCCGCGCCTTTGACCGCGCTGACCAGGCTTTCGCTTGAAACATCACGGGTGGCCCTGACGATGGCCTGCGCTGACTCCCAGCCCGGCACATCAACATCCTTCACGCCGGGGATCAGGCGCAGGGCTTTGGTAACGTGCATCGCACAATGATCACACGTCATTCCCTGCACATCCAGCGTGATCTCTTCCAGCCCTTCCTTTTCCGGCATTGTTTTCCTCCTCGTTTTTTACACCGGGTTGATCGCACGCCGGTCAGGATGGAGTGACACCCGTCTGAACCAGATGGCAGATGCATGTTCGCATCCTGACATCTTCGGGCAGGTTCTGTCCGGCTTCGTGCAGCGCTTTCAATTCATCGCGGATTCGTTCCAGATCGCGAATCCGGCTCTCGATCTCGTCGATCTGGTGGCAAATCAAGTCCATCACATGGCGGCATGGCGGCTCGTTGCGTTCCCGGAAGGCCAGGATTTCGGCGATCTCATCCAGCGCGAAGTTGAGCGCCCGCGCCCGACGGATGAATTGCAGCCGATCCGCGTCTTCTTCGCTGTACAGCCGGTAGCCGTTTGCCGCACGTTGCGGTTGGGGGAGCAGGCCGATTTCCTCGTAGTAACGGATGGTCTTGCTCGGTACACCTGTCTGTTTGCTCAGTTCGCCAATGTGCAGCATTTTCCTCACCTCGACTGCGTTGATCATACACCTTCCAGTTACTGGAATGTCAAGACTTTTTACGACAATTCTGACACTCTGTCTCCTGGCTGTTGGCATAATGGTCGCAATGGCTGAAACGTCAGAAGGCCGCAGGGGCAGAGCGCGCCAGCGCCTCTCAGGGAGAACGGTCCCCCAGCCTGGCGAGTGCGGCCTTCCCGGTCTGGCCGTTGACCAGCGCCTGTTGGGTGTCGCCATCCTCCTCCACCAGCCGGGCCAGCCAGACCGGCAGCAGGGCCAGCCGGTAGGTCAGGAATTGGGCGCTGGCATGCATGCGCAGGCTGCCGGGGTCGTCGTCTCCGCCGTAGCCCCGTGAGGGTCGGCGGATGCGCAGCCCGGTCTCCGCCTGCCGCCGGGCCAGGCGGCTCAGCCTGGGGCGCACGTCGAGCGAGGCCCGCACCACGTCCACGCTGTACAGCTCCGCCGGATGCACGGCCAGCAGGCGCGGGTCGTAGTCCACCCCGCGCCGCAGGTCGTATGGCTCGCTGCGCTCGACCAGCCTGCGCGGCAGGGTTCGAGAGGCCGGGTGCAGCACATCGCTCAGCAGGACGGGGTGCTCTCCTCGGTCAGGCGCATTGCTCCACGACCAGTGGACGATCATGTCGGCGTCAAAGACCCAAAAGGGCAGGTAGACCCCGTGCAGCTCTACCCGTGCGATGTCGTCCGCAAAAAAGCGGGTGAGCCAGCGCAGGCCACTGCGCAGCCTGTGCGCGATGGCCTCCCGCGCGGCGTCCTCGCCAACGATGAAGGGCACGATCAGGTCCGGCTGCTCCAGGACCAGGCGGCTGCTCTCCTGCAGGACGTGCCGGGAATGGCAGAAACGGCAGGAGCTGGTCATGGTATGGCGGGAGAGGGTGGTGATGGCCCCGCACTCGGTGCAGCGGAACCAGCGGCCCCCGATGTCCCAGCCTGTGCCCTGCTGCTTGCGCCTGAGGATGCCCTCGATGAGCGTGCTCTGCACGCCGCTGCGCGGCAACCGGCTGGCATCCAGCACGCGGTAGCCGCAGAAATGACAGGCCACGACTCTGGTCGCCTCGTCGTAGCGCAGCCGCCCGCCGCATTGGGGGCAGGCCAGGCGCTCGCCAGCCACCTGGCCTGGCTCAAGCTGCCGGTTGGGCGGGGGTGCCGGCGGCTCTGCTGCCGGGCGGCCTTCCAGCCGCAGCAGCGCCTGCTGGGCGATGGGGTTGGCCGGGTTGCAGGCCAGCACGTGCTCCAGGCACTCCCGCTGCTCGTCGGCGTCCTCCGCCAGCGCGGCCAGGAACAGCCAGGGCTGGTCGAACTCCGGGCTGAGGTCGAGCGCGGCGCGCAGGGCGCGGCGGGCGGCGGCGCGGTCGCCACGGGCCAGGGCGTGCATGGCGTCGTAGCAGCGACCCCGCACCCGGACGCGCTCGAAGTCGCTGTCTGCCGGGATGTAGCTGAGGTCCATGCCGCCCGGCAGGTCGATGGGAACGGGCGGGCGCCTGGTGGCGGGCTTCTTTTTGGGCGGAGGGGGCTGCCTGGGCTGCGGCGGGTCGGAGGGGGTCGGGTCGCGGGCCGGAGGGTCGGCGGCCAGGCTATCCTCGAACAGGCGGAATCCGCAGGAGGTGCATTGCATCGTCCCGGCCTCGGCGCTGAAGGCCATCGTGCCGTCGCAGCGTGGACATTCCACAGGCAGCTTCCCTTCCTGTCCTGGGCGCAGCGCGTTGGTTGCCATTCTAGCCATGGACGCCGGACTGTCAACGTCGCGGGCGGCGCAGGGTGTGGACGCCCGACCTGTGCCGTGCTACGCTTGATTTGATGAAGGGTTGTCAGGCGGCGCTTCCCCGAAACGCCGCTACAGGGCACAGGAAGGGGCGGGGATGAGCGGGATTACCCTGGATGGCGAAAGCCTGACTGTTGACGACGTGTGGGCGGTGGCGGTAGAGGGAGCCAGCGCCGCGCTGGGTGAGCAGGCCAGGCAGCGTGTACAGGCCTGCCATGAGGCAGTGATGCGGCTGGTGGAAGTGGGCGAGATCGCCTATGGGGTGACGACCGGCTTTGGGGCCTTCAAGAAGAAGTTGATCCGCCCCGAACAGACCGCCGCCCTGCAGGTGAACCTGCTCCGCAGCCATGCGGCGGGCGTGGGACCGCTGGCCGACGAGCCGACGGTGCGGGCCATGCTCGTCGTGCGGGCCAACACGCTGGCCAAGGGTTATTCCGGCGTGCGCCCACTGGTGATCGATACGCTGCTGGAGCTGCTGCGTAAGAAGGTCTACCCTGTGGTGCCGGTGCAGGGGTCGCTGGGGGCCAGCGGCGACCTGGCTCCCCTGGCCCACCTGGCGCTGGTGCTCATCGGCGAGGGGGAGGCTTTCTACAACGGGGAGCGCCTGCCCGGCGGCGAAGCATTGCGGCGGGCGGGCATCCAGCCGCTGGCGCTGCTGGCCAAGGAGGGCGTGGCCCTCATCAACGGCACGGCCTACATGACTGCCCTGGGCGCGCTGACCACTTACCGCGCCGAGAACCTGGTCTGCGCGGCGGACGTGGCCGGGGCCATGTCCCTGGAGGCGCTGCGCGGCACCCCCGCCGCCTTTGACCAGCGCCTGATCGATGTGCGGCCACATCCACGGGCCATCGACGCGGCGGCCAACCTGCGCAGGGTGTTGCAGGGCAGCACCTACCTGCGCCCCCACGACCCCACCGACATCCAGGATGCCTACTCCCTGCGCTGTATGCCGCAGGTGCACGGCGCAGTGCGGGACGCGGTGGCCTATGCCCGCTGGGTGCTGGACATTGAGCTGAACTCCGCCAACGACAACCCGCTGGTCTTCCTGGACGAGGCGGGCAACGCCGAGATCATCAGCGGCGGCAACTTCCACGGCGCGCCGGTGGCCATGGCCATGGATTACCTGGCGATGGCCCTCACCGACCTGGGCAGCATCAGCGAGCGGCGCTGCGCCCGCCTGGTGGACCCGGCCAAGCATGACGGCGCGCTGCCGCTGTTTCTCACCGAGCACGGCGGCCTGGAGAACGGCCTGATGCTGGCCCAGTATACGGCGGCGGCGCTGGTCTCCGAGAACAAGGTACTGGCCCACCCGGCGGTGGTGGATAACGTCTCCACCTCGGCGGATGTGGAGGACCACGTGAGCATGGGGGCCACGGCCACCCGCCAGGCCCACGAAGTGCTGGTCAACACGGAGACGGTGATCGCCCTGGAACTGCTCTGTGCGGCGCAGGGGATCGACTTCCGGCGGCAGGCGCTGCCCGCTGAGGCGCGGATGGGGCGGGGCACTGCGCCCGCCTACCGCGCGGTCCGGGCGACGGTGCCCTTTCTGGAACACGACCGCGAACTGGCCCCGGATATCGAGCGGGTGCGGCGGATGATCAGCGACGGCAGCCTGATGGCCGCCGTGCGGGCCGCGCTGGGGTCGGGGGAAGGGGGGGCAAACTGCGGATGATCGTCCGAACGTCTCGCTCAGGTCGGCTACCCGGCAACAGGAGGGTTATACATGCGCAACCCGTTGCTCTCGTTTCTGCTTATTACGCTCCTGGCGTCCTTTGCGATGCCTGTTTCTGCCCAGGGGGGGCCGGGAGGGCTGCCGCCCTGCACCCCGGAAGACCTGGTGGCGGTTGAGGCTGCTTTTGGCCCCTACTTTGAGGCCCTGCTGGGCCTGCAATCGCGCGTCCAGGCTGTGGACCCAACCGGCCTGCCGCAGTTGATCGGTGAGGCCAACGGCTTGCAGGCATCATGGTGGTCTCAATATGCCCCGGCGCTGCCGAGTTGCAGCCTGGCGAGAGAGGTCGCCCTTGCGGCAGGGCGCGCCCTGGATGAATACCTGATCGCGCTGGCGCTGCTTTCCGGCGGCTATCAGGTGGAGGCCAACGGACATCTACAGCAGGCAAGCGTGCTGATGGAGCAGTTGAGGACGCTTGAAGGACAACTGGAGTCCGGCGCTGCGGGGCTATATCGTGTGGCGTTCGTCCGCGACGACGACGTGTTGAACGTGCGCTCCGGGCCAGGCGTGGACAATCCTGTCGTCGGGGAGCTGGCCTATGACGCCGTCGGCGTGATGATCACCGGCCAGGGCCAGGCTGTCGGACCGTCATTGTGGGTTCCCATCCAGCATGGCGGCGTCTCCGGCTGGGTCAACCGCTACTATTTGACCGAACAGGTGAGCACGGCTGCTTTCTGCGCCGATTCGCGCCCTTTAGGGCTGGCCGCCGCGCTGCGGGAGGCGGTCAGCAAGCGCGACGGGGCTGCGCTGGCGGCACTTGTGCACCCGCGACGTGGGCTGCTCATCCGCCACGAGTGGTGGAATCCGGAAGTCCGGCTGTCTCAGGATGAGGTGGCTGCTGTTTTCACCGATTCCACGCGCCGGAGTTGGGGCGTGCAGGACGGCAGCGGGCTGCCCATTGAAGGCACGGTCGCCGAGGTCATCCTCCCGCTGCTGGTGCAGGACCTGCTACCTGCCAGCGTGATCGCCTGTGGTGAGCTGGTGGGGGGCGGGACCGCTGGCCTCCTGCAACTGCCGCCGGAGTATCAGGCTGTGCATTTCTATGCCCTGCACCGCCCGCCACCCGATGCGGAGAACACGTTTGACTGGGGCACGTGGGCGGTTGGCATCGAGTATTGGGAGGGCCAGCCTGCGCTCAGCTTCCTGGTCCACTACCACTGGGAGATCTAGCGCCATGGGCGCTCCTGGCCTCCCCGCCGCGCCCGCTGTGAGAGCAACACCATCTCGCCTACCTCCACGCCGAGCGCCCGCGCGGTGGGGACGCACTTGGCCCGGACGATGAAGTAGAGGTTGGCGTCCACGGCGTCGAGGGTCTCGAAGTTGCCCTGGCCCTTGGCAATGATGACATCGGCGCTGTGGAACAGGGCGCGGAACTCCGGCGAGCAGCGGTCCAGCGGCGCGCCCTGGATCGCGCAGCCGATGCTGACCACGGTGGCGAAGCGGTCCATGCCCACCTGCGCGGCGTCTGCTGCCGTCACGTCGTTGGCGATGGGGGCCGCTTTAACGCCGTAGTAAAGGTCTTTGTCGCGCAGCAACTCGGCCAGGGGGCGGTCGAAGACGATCTCGCCCGCGTTGTCCCCCAGCATGAGGACCCGCCTGGCATGGGCCAGATCATCTCGCAGCCGCCCGTAGTGATTGACTGCCAGCCCGGTCCGCTGGACCTCATCGATGAGGGCGCTCATGTCCACCCGCTCGAAGTAGCTCAGGTCCAGGATGTTGCCCACAGCGGAGACCCGCACGGCGGCCTCCAGCGGGTCTGCCGTGCCCTGCACGTAGCGGCGCAGGGCGTCGTAGCCGCGCAGGGCCAGCGCGTTGTAGCGGGCCTTGGTCTCGCGGAAGGGGTCCTCAACGCCGAGGTAGGCCACAACGGCCTCCACCAGCTGCCGGGAGTTTTCTGGCGGCGTCAGGCTGGGGTCCAGGGCCGGGAAGTGCCTGGCGGCCTCCTGCACGGCGGCGAAGATGGTGGCCGGGTCGTCGCTGACCTGCCGGGCGGTCAGCACGGCCTGCTTGATGAAACAGGCCAGGCATTCGGGTTCAGTTTTCATGGGCGATGCTCGCTTTGCAAAACAAGGTGACGCTACCGGCTACTGGAAGCCAGACGGAATGATCACGCCCCCCTGCTGGCCGCTGCGCTGCGCGTGGGGTCACGCCGACCGGGTGGCCTCGGCCTGGATGGCCTGAAAGCGGCGGGAGCGGGCCATCAGCAGGAAGCCCACAGAGGCGGCCAGCGCGACGAGCATGCCCCCATACCACGGCGCGGCGGGCGCGATGGCGTCAGCGAGCAGGCCGCCCACCACCGGCCCCACACCCGATCCTACCCGGTAGGAAAGGCCGTAAATGCCCATGTAGCGGGCGCGCATGTCCGCCGGGGCCAGGTGAGCCACCGCCGCTGTGGCCGTGGGGGCCAGCATCAGCTCGCCGATGGTCAGGACGACCATGCCCAGCCAGAAGGTGAAGAAGTCCTGGCCGATGGCGAAAATCCCCAATCCCCCAGCGTAGAACAGCCCGCTCAGGGCCATGACCACCAGCGGCGGGTGGCGCTGTGTGATGCGCGTCACGCCGTACTGGAAGAGCACCACCATCGTCGCGTTGGTGGCCAGGATGAAGCCGAACTGATTCTCCGGGATGGCGAACTGCTCTTTGATGTAGACGGCCAGCAGCACGAAGACAATCGAGGCGGCCATCTCGATCAGCAGGTAGACGCCCCACAGGGTCAGGAAGGGCCGGTCGTGCAGGAGCGGGCCGTAGCCGATGGTGCGCCTGCGCGGCTGGGCGGGGTCTTCATCGGCGGGGAGCGTCTCTTGCAGCCGGGCCAGGGCGTAGAGGGCGATGATCACCTGCACGGCAGCCGCAATGAAGTAGGAAAGGGTGTAGGATATGGCCACCAGAAAGCCGCCGATGGCCGGACCAACCGCAATGCCGACGTTGGCGGCCATGCGCAGCAGGGCGTAGGCCCCGGCCCGCCGCTCTGGCCCCACGAAGTCCGCCACCATGGCGTGGCTGCCGATGCGGAAGGCGGTGGTGGTGATGGCGTACAGCGAGAGCAGGACCGCCCACAGCGCCAACGTATCTGCCCCGCCCATGGCGATCAACGTGACACTGGCGGCCAGGGGGCCGACCACCATGGCCCACTTGCGCCCGAAGCGGTCCATGGCGGAGCCGAGCAGCCCCGCCGCAACCACGCTGGTGATCGATTGCAGGGTGAAGAGCGGTGTGATCTGCGACAAGGGCGCGTCGAGCTGCTGGCGGATGTAGATGGTCAGGAACGGCCAGACCAGGCTCTGGCCGGCCATGGCGATCAGGTTCCCCCAGAACAGCAGCCAGATTTGATGGGGATAACGGGTGGTGGGTTTCGGTAGTTTCATGGCGGCATGTATCGCCTCAAGGGTTTCCGGGCGATAATGTGGGCATGATAACCCTTCAACGCCGGGCGGGCACCTGATGAACGTCCGGAAACCCGGATGAGACCGTCCGTATCTGGCGGCGGGCTGGACGGGCAGAGGTGGGCCTACAGGCGCAGTTCGCCGACGATCACCGTGACGGCAGGCCCGGCGATGCGGATGGCCGTGATGTGCTCCGGCTCGCCTTCCAGCTCCACCTCCACCAGGCCGGGCCGCCCCATGATGTGCCCCTGCTCCACGGTGAAGGCCGTCGCCCGCACCAGCCCGTAGCGGAACAGGTAGCAGGACATGCCGCCTGTCGCCGAGCCGGTGACGGGGTCCTCGAAGACGTTGTCGCCGGGGGCGAAGTGGCGCGCATGGGCCGCGTGGGCCGCTTCGTAGGCGTGCGGGGTGAAGACGTGCAGGCTGAACCAGTCCCCGCTTTCGTGCAGCCGCTTCAGCGCGCGCTCGTCCGGTTGCAGTCGCTCCAGCACGGCGAGGGAGCGGACCGGGATCATGACCTGCGGCGTGCCAGTGGAGACGGTCTGGATCGGGTAGCCGAGCAGCAGGTCGTCGACGGCGATGCCCAGCGCCCCGGCCCAGGGGCCTGGCTCGTAGGTACGCAGGAATTGCGGCGGCTGCTGGGTCATGATCACCCGCTGCGGCAGCCCCTGCTGTAAGTCTACCTCCACCGGCAGCACGCCGACCTTTAGCTCCTGGGTCACGCGCACGCGCCCCTCTCCCCGGATGCGCCCGTCCTCGGCCAGCGCGTGGAAGGTGGCGATGGTGGGATGCCCGGCCAGCGGGATCTCCGCGAAGGTGGTGAAGAAGCGCACCTTGAAGTCGGCGACCTGCGAGCGCATGACAAAGGCGGTTTCTGAGAGGTTCATCTCCACGGCGATGGCCTGCATCTGCGCGTCGGTGAGGCCGTCGGCGTCGAAGACGACGGCGGCGGCGTTGCCCCCTAAGGGGGCGCGGGTGAAGGCATCGACCTGGCGGAAGGGATAGGTGGGCATCAACAGGCTCCTGAGGTTGGGCAGGCCAGGGCCGCCTTAGGTGGCCGGGGCGCAAACCGCACACGAAACCAGGACGCTTTTGCGCTATACTGAGGGTAGATCGTGGTGCCCAGGGCGCGAGCGCGGACCGACAGGGCGGCGTACTGGCGCGATCAGGCCGGATCGATCAAAATAAGCGCATTGATAATTATAGCTTTATGCCTCTTGTCCCACGAACCCGCCGGGTCCCCTCTGCGTGGTGTTCGCCGGGACGGGTAGCAACGCCGAAGGGCTTGCCATTGCTCAAGCCCTGCTACTGTCACCAACCCTGCTATGTCGCTGGCCTGGGACAGGCTGTCTGAGTCGGAGATACCATTTGCGACACATAGAAATCTTAAGCGGGTACGTTCTGCTCGGTTGCGCAGGCACTGCCTGAGGGAAGGCATCTGCCCGCCGAAGAATCTATGTGCTGATCAGGGGACCCTGGGGCAGGGCAGCGGCGCGCCGGGGGCCGGGTCAGTGAGTGCACGGTGTCATGTGGAGAAGACGAGGGCACCATGATTGTTGTCGGCTTGACCTCAGGCGCGTCCGTGAGCGGCATTGAAGTCGTTGTGTGCGAGATCAGGGGAGGCCCGCCAACGCTGCGCACCGAAGTGCTTTCTTCCCTGAACATCCCCTGGCCGTTGGAGCTGCGCAAGATGGTGTTGCAAGCCTGGCAGCCCGGCCAGACGGTGAATATGGAGGACCTGTGCCTGCTGGATGTGGCGGTGGGCGAGGCGTTCGCGGCGGCGGCGCTGGAGGGTATTGCCTATGGGGGCCTCTACCCGGAGCAGGTCGATCTGGTGGGCTTGCAGGGCCAGACGGTCTGGCATCAGGTGCGGGAGGACGGGCACGTGATGGCTTCCCTGCAACTGGGGCAGGCCGCCATCGTGACGGAGTGGACCGGCATCACCACGGTCAGCAACTTCCAGCAGCGGGATATTGCGGCTGGGGGGCAGGGCGCTCCGTTGATGGGCTACGTCGACTGGCTGCTGCTGCGCCATCCCCAACACTGCCGCGCGGTGCAGCTTCTGGATAGTATCTCCAGCGTCACCTTCCTGCCGCCACTCTCCATGCCCCAGGCCCAGCCCGTGGCCTTCGATACCGGCCCCGGCACGGCGCTGATCGACTATGCCGAATCCCGCCTGGATCGCCTGACCGAGCGGAGCCTGAACCGACAGGGAGAGGGCACCGGCTATGACCCGACGCTGCTGAGCGAGCTGATGGCCGACCCCTACCTGCAACGCCAGCCGCCCAAAACCGTGGGCAACCTGATGTATGACGAGACGTTTGCGGCTGAGCTGTGGGACGAAGCCTGCCAGGCAGGGCTTTCGCCGACCGTCATCCTGGAGACGTTTATCGCTTTCACGGTGTTCAGCATAGCCGATGCTTATAAGCGTTTCGCGCCCATCCCCATTGACGAGGTCATCCTGGGCGGCAAGGGGCGGCACTACCCGCACCTGATGCGGCGCTTCCGCGAGGTCATGGCTCCGTTGCCCGTGCACACCCTTGAAGATGTGGGGATGGACTCAGAAACCAAGGCCTCCCTGGCCATCGCCGTGCTGGCTTACGAAACGTGGCACAACCGGCCCGGCACGCTGCCCTCCCTGACCGGCGCGCACCAAGCCATACCGCTGGGCAGCATCATCCCCGGCCAGAATTACCAGCAGTTGTTGCGGATGACCTGGGTGACCTGACAGCCAGGGGGCCTGTTGACCCCCTGGCCGTATCCTCAGCGCGGCCCCTTCAGCCGCCCGCGGGCGCGGCGCTCTGGGGGATATTCAGGCCGGGCAAGCCGCGATAGCGGTGGATGGCGGCCTGGCCTGCTGTGCTGACGACCCAGTTGGTGAAGGTCTGCGTGGTAGCGTTGGGCGTATCGGCGATGCAGAAGCTCAGGCTGCGCGTACTGCCGTCCACCGCATAGAGCGTTGCCACCGGCACTTCCACCGCTGTGCCACAGCCCCCTTCCAGCACCAGGGCCAGATCCGCCTGGCCCAAGATCACGGCATCCCGCCCGGTAGCGGAATTTGAGCAGTGGAGGGCAGAGGCGCTGACCGGGCTGAGCTGCACCAGGTAGCTGACCAGGGGCAGCGCGTAGCAGTCGCCCGCCAGGCGCATGCGGGGCGGTTGTGGGGGCGCGGCGACCACCGGCACGGCCTCTCCGGCGGTTGAGGGTGTGTCTGCCTCCCCGGTCTCAGCGCCCGTTGTCGTCTCCGATGGTGGAGGAGCCTCTGTGGGCGCTGGCGCGGCCAGCGGGGCCGAAGGGACCGGCGTGGGCGGCGGCGGGTTGATCACACCGTCCGGCGAGGCAGGGGCGGTCTCCATGGAATAGGCCAGGTCCAGGGGGATGGTGACGATGTTTTCGGCGAAGCCGTAGAGGGCGGTGGTCTCCTGTTCCACCCAGGCCATGCCCTCGCTGGTCTGGACCAGCCAATACCAGGTATCCGTGCCGGTGTGGTGAGTCCGTCCGAAGACGGGGAAGCGCGCCTCCCGTGGTGCGTAGCCCAGCACGCGGCTCCCCGGGTTGGGCAGCGCGTAAACCGGGATGGGCAGCCCCAGGACGATGGCCACGGGCCGCTCGATGACGCCGTATTCGGTCACCACCGGCACGTTGCGGAAATCGCCCTGGGTGAGCACGAATTCGTTGCTGACCCAGCCGACGCCGTATTGGGTGTCCACCTCCCACCAGCTACGGTCCTGCGTGCGCCCGACGACGGGCAGCGCGGCCCCTCCGGGGTGCACGCCCTGGATGGCGTACTGGGGGCCGGGGCCGGTCCGCTGGTTCAGGTTGGGCGTGTTGACGATCACCACCGGGCCGCCGCCCTGCCGGAGGCCGCCGGCCTGGACGAAGGGGACAGCGCTCAGGGAGACGACCAGGCAGCACAGCGCCAGAAAAACGTGCAACCATCGAGTTTGTGTGGGCATCACCTCGCTCCTCGTCACTAACGGCGATGGGCGGAACCACCCCCCAGTATAGATCAACTTGAAAAAATGCGTCGGCTGTAACCCCGGTCTGCCTTCTGCCCTCTAAACAGGCAGAGTGATTACCGCCGGGAAGAGGAGGATGTGCTGTGCCGCAGGAATACGGTTTTACCACCACGCTGGCCGTGCCCTACGAGGAAGCCATCGAGCGGGTGACCGCCGCGCTCAAGGAGCAGGGCTTTGGCATCTTGACCCGCATTGACGTGAGGGCCACGCTCAAGGAGAAGCTGGGCGTTGATAGCCGCAACTACGTGATCTTGGGGGCCTGCAACCCCCCGCTGGCCCATCGGGCGCTGGAGCTTGAGCCGCAGATCGGGCTGCTGCTGCCCTGCAACGTGATCGTCTACGAGAACGAAGGCGGCGCGGGCAGCATCGTCTCCATCACGGACCCCCTGGCGATGATGCAGGTGAGCGGCAATGCGGCCCTGGAGCCGGTGGCGGCGCAGGCGCGGGAGCGTTTGCAGAAGGTGCTGGCAGCCCTGGCGTAGGGGGCTATCGCCTGCGGCTGAGCAGCGCCGGCTGCAAGGCCCACTGTCGCTCCAGAGGACGCCGCCCGTTGCGCTGGATGGACAGGGCGTAAGTTTCCAGGGATTTCCAGGCCCACTGGGTGGAGCCGAAGAGCATCGGAATCTGCGAGGTATATTGCAGCATGGCCTCGAACTTGGCCTGCAAGTCGATGGGGTGCAAAATATCCCGCCAGTAGTTCTGCCGGGGAGGGCGGTTGGTGAGCAAGGTGAGTTGCGGCCCGCTGAAGAGGCTGGTCCGGCTCTGAAGGGCTGAGACCAGGCTGGTGCCGGTCTGGCCCAGGCTGCTGACCGTGTTGGCGCGCAGCCCCAGGCGCGCGGCGATGCCCAGCACCTGCAATACCAGGGGCGATACCTTCCCCAGGAAGACGTAGGGGATGTCCTCATAGAAGCGGAGCGGCCCCGGCACGTAGCGGGCCGCCTGGAAAACCAGGCGGTGGTCCACATGGCCGCCGACGCCCAGGGGAGCGTAGAAGATGGCGTCCGGGTTCTCCCGGCGCAGCCTGAACAGCAGGCGTCGCATCTGGGCCAGCAGATGCAGGTCCTCGGCTGCCGGGCGGCCAAAATAGCCCAGGCCGGTGTAGAGAAAACGCCCATCGTGGCTGCGCCGGTAGAGCGCCCCGCTCCAGCCGGCGTGCAGGTGATCTGCGCCCACCAGCTCCAGGGCGGCCAGGTCTTCTGCCCGGCGCAGGGCAAAGGGATCGGCGTTGTGGAAGCCCCACAAGCGGTGCAGGGCGCGCAGGTAAGGCGGCAGCTCTTCCTGGTCCTCGATGCCCGCCGTGAAGAGGGTGACGACCAGGACTCGCTCGCCCCGCTTGCTCTGCTCCTGAATCAACCCCCCGCAGGAGCAGATCACGTCGTCCAGGTGGGGGGAGATATAAATATGTGCGTAGCGCGTCATATTTTTCATCTGTCCGGTGGTGGGTAAAGCGTTTTACGGATGCGCAGAATGCCCGGCGTGCCGAACAAAGGCCAGGTGATGGGAGCCAGCCAGTAATTGCGCCCGGCGACTTCCCATCCTTCTTTCTGGAAGAGGCCGATCACGCGCCGGTTGTTGCTCATGATGTCCGCCCAGAGCCAGCTTTTGCCCAGTGCCAGGCATTCCTGGTAGAAGAAGCTTGCCGAGCGGCTGACGATGCCCTGGCGTCGGAATGCCTGCGCGGTCACCAGGTTGTCCAGGTAGGCATCCTGCGGGCCGAGCCGGGGGCCAGAAAGCAGGCGGAGGACGGTGGTGGCCCACCAGGCCCGGAGCCAGCCGTCGCCATGCCGGAGGGCCTGCCGCGCCCGCTGAAAGGCCTCGGCGGGGGGGGTGTTCTCAGCCGTCCTGATGGTAAAGGTCGCGGCTACTGCTTCCCCCACGGTGATGACGTAAATCTGACCCTGGCAAATGACGCCGTAAGGCAGCAGCAGCTCCAGCCGGCATCGGCGGGTGGCCAGTTCCCTGCCCAACGCAAAGACGAACTTCCCCTGGCGGAAGCTCTCGGCCAGCATGTGCGCGATGGCTGGGTAATCTGCTGGCGATGCCTTGCGGACCTCTGGGGCATCGGTGCTCATGGATGGTTATGATAGCGGATTTGTGAAATTTGGCTAATTTTGGTGCTGCTGACAGTGGCCGGCTGGGGCACGCGCCCTCATTGCGCCGCCACCACAGTTAAGCGCTGGATAAAAAATTGTCCCCTTTGGCCCAGGATGCGTTACAATCTATTTTCGTGCCACAAACAAATAACGGCATAGCCCGGCAATGGGGAATCAAGCAGCCGCAGCGTTCCCCTCCCGACTTTGTTTCATGAGGTTGTATGCTCCGTTCTCTAACTCATCGCCTGCCTTTTGGATGGGCCTTTCGTCTGGCCCTGCTGCGCCTGGCCTCTAAGTGGCAGTCGCTGCTCACCATCGTGGTGGGGGTGTTGCTGGCGGCGGTGATCGGCGCCAACGCCCCCCTGTATACAGCAGCGGTGGCCCAGGTGGGGATGGTCCAGCGCCTGGACCAGCAGCCCCCCGCTGACGTGCATATCTTCAGCCGTATCAGCCTGACCGCCCTGGACGTGGAAGACCTGGACGCCACCTGGAGGTCCGTGGACGCCGTCGTGCAAGACCGGGTGCGCCGTGTCTTTGACGCGGCGCTGCCCGGCTGGGTGGAACAGACCGTCACTTGGGGCGAGTCGGCCCCCATGCTGGTGGTGCGGGATGGTGAGGATGTTGAGGCTGTGCGTTTGCGCGTCGCCTATTACGACGGCTGGCAGGAGGCCGCCCGCCTGGTGGAGGGCACGTGGCCGGGTGGTTCGCCTGACCCTGGGGTGGACCTGGAGGCGGCGCTGGGCCTGAGCGCCTCTATTGCGCTGGGCCTGGGGGTGGGGGATGAGATCGTGCTGGACCAGCGCGGCTGGGAGAGCAGCGTGCCGGTCCGCACGCGGATCACGGGCATCGTCCGCGAGGCGGATGAGGCCGCGCCCTACTGGATGTCGCCCTCGCCGTTGCGGGTGGAAGGCTCCAGCCAGTGGGAGGTGGAGACCAATCTGCTGACCACGCGGGAGGACTTCCTGCGCGTGGCCAGGGAGTTCATTCCGCAGACGCGGTCGCTGCTGGGCTGGCGCGTCCTGTTCGACCATACGCAGTTACCCTTCTCCCGCGCGCCGGAGGCGGTGGCGCACCTGGCGGGCTTCCAGGAAGACATGGCCGCACTGCTCAATCCCCCGCAGGGCCGCCAGCTCAACTTCGTCTACAACACCGGCCTGATCCCCATCCTGACGGACTACGCCCAGGAGGTCAGCCTGCTCGGCGCGCCGTTTGGCCTGCTGCTCTTGCAGATCGGGGCGCTGGTGCTCTTTTTCCTGGTGGCCACGGCCATGCTGGTGCGGCGCGGAGAGCGCCGCGAGCTGGCCATGCTGCAGAGCCGGGGCGCGTTTGACCGCCAGATTGTGCTGCTGCGGGGCATCGAGGAGCTGCTGATCGTCCTTTTGGGGGCGCTGCTGGCCCCGCCGCTGGCGCAGCACCTGTTGGTGTGGCTGGCCCCCGTGTTCACCGGCATCGAGCGGCTGCCCCTCCTGCTGGATTCGAGCGTGTTCGCCTTTGCCGGGGCGGCGGCGGGGGCGGCCTTTGTGGCCCTCGTCGCCACGTTGCGCCCGGTCCTGCGCCAGCCGCTGATCCTGGCCGGGGGCAGCGCCGCCCGCAGCGAGCGGCAGCCCTGGTGGCAGCGCTACTACCTGGATGTCGTCTTGCTGGTGCTGGGCGTGGCCGCCCTCTGGCGGCTGGTGAGCGTGGATTCCCCGCTGGCCTCCACCCAGGTGGGCGGCCTGGAGGCCGATCCGCTGCTGCTGATGGCCCCCTCCCTGCTTTTCCTGGCCCTGGGAAGTGTGCTGCTGCGCCTGTTCCCGGCGCTGGTCGGCTGGCTGGCCCGTTTCTTTGCCAGGCAGGACGGCCTGGAAGGCGCGCTGGCCACCTGGCAGGTCAGCCGTGAGCCGGTGCACTACGGGCGGATTGCCTTCTTGTTGACGCTGGCCATTGGCATCGGCTGGTTTGCCACCAGCTTCCGCGCCACGGTGGAGCGCAGCCACGGTGACCAGGCGCGCTACCGGGTGGGCACGGACATTCGCCTGGAGGAGCGGGACATTGTGCTGGACGCCAACCGGACGCGCCCCCGCGAGGCCTACCTGGCCCTGCCGGAGGTGGAGGCAGCCAGCGCGACGCTACGCTTCTTTAACGTGGACGTTTCCACGGACAGGCAGCGCCCGACCGCCGGCGAGATTCTGGCGATTGACCCGGAGAGCTTCGGCAGCGTGCTTTACTGGCGCAGCGACCTGGGGCCGGTCAAGACGCCGCGCCCGTTCGGACAGCCGCTGAACCTGCCCACGCCGGGACGGCCCCTGCCCTTTACCCCGGCGCGAGTCGGGCTGTGGGCGCGCATCGACCAGCCGACCTTCAGCTTTTCCGCCGCCGGTCTGTACCAGCCGGACCTGGACCGCCTGTTGCAGCGGGTGGAGCTGTGGATGCGCCTGCGTGACGAGGCGGGGACCTTCATCCATGTGCCGTTCAGGCCGGTGGAGGTGGAATGGGCGCGGCTGGGCACGGATGGGCCGGGCCTGGGGATGCGCTCCTTCAATACGACCGGCTGGGCCTACCTGGAGGCAGCGCTGGACGCGATCGGCTACACCCCGGTGGTGGAGCTGCGGCTGGAAGCGCTGTACTGGCGGCATCGCTCCAGGAATACGCAGGGCGAGAGTGACCTGCGGCTTTCGCTGGCCGAGATGACCCTGATCGACGCGGAGGGGCGGGCGGCCCCCCAGGATTTGCTGACGGACGGCAATTGGGAGCTTGTCTACGACTCCGGCGCGCTGATCCGGGGGAGCACAGGCGTGTTCGGTGCCCCGGACCGCCCGGCTTTGCAGAGCCGCCAGGTGGTGTGGGACCAGACGGGGGCGCAGAGTGTGCTGGGGCTGGTGCTGGATTATCCGCAGGGCGGCCCCATACCGGCCATTGCCAGCACGACCCTGATGAGCCTGAACGGACTTGAGCCGGGCGATACCTTCCGCCTGGTCAACGTGGGGCGGGTCAGCCCGCTGTTCCAGGCACTGGGCGCGCAGGACTATTACCCGACGCTGTACGGCCAGGAGCGGCCCTTCCTGGTGGTGGACCAGCAGGCATTGCTCTATACGCTGAACCGCCGCCCGTCGGCCTCCTTCTACCCCTCCGAGATGTGGCTGCGCCTGGCTCCGGGGGTTTCCTCCCAGGCTTTTGCCGAGCGGCTGGATGCGGAGGGTGATTCGGCGGTCGTCGTGCACACGCTGACCCTGGAACGCACCATGCGCAACCTGCGAACCAATCCCCTCTCCCTGGGGCTGATGGGGCTGCTGTTCCTGGCCTTTGTGGTGGCCCTGGCGCTGAGCATCGTGGGCCTGATGACCTATGCCGCGCTGACCGCCCAGGGCCGCCGCTCCGAGTTCGGCGTGCTGCGGGCCTTGGGCCTCTCGTCGGGGCGGCTGGTGTTCAGCCTGGCGCTGGAGCAGATCGTGGTGATGGCGACAGGCGTGCTGCTGGGGGCGGCGCTGGGCGTCGTCCTCAGCGACCAGGTGGTGCCCACGCTGGCCATCGACGCCACGGGGGAGGCCATCACGCCGCCCTTCGTGGTGCAGGTGGAGGTGTTGGCTCTGCTGCAATACGGATTGATCATGCTGGTGGTGCTGGCCGTGGTGCTGGCGACCAGCCTGCTGCTGGTGCGGCGTCTTTCCCTGACGCAGACGCTGCGCCTGGGTGAGGAGTAGGCCATGCCGCTGGGGATGATTCTGCGCCGCATGTGGCGCGAGCGGCGGTTGCTGGGTGTGCTATTGCTGGCGGTGTGCCTGGTGACGGGGTTCTTCGCGCTGGGGCCGCTCTATGTACGCGCCGTCTCGGAGGCCGGGGTCCGCTACGTCGTGGAGCGCACCGATCCTGCCCAGCTTGACATCACGCTCAGCAATGGCGCGCCGCTCGGCCCTGAGGCCTGGGAGATTCTGAACGCCGAGCTGGGCGGCCTGGTCACCCAGATGGCGCGCAGCACGCGCTCGGCGGGGCTGGTATGTGGCTTTCGCTATACGTTGGGCCAGCCCACCACCGTCTTCACCAGCCGCACCCCCAACTGCTACCAGATTGTCAGCTACTCCAACATGCAGGAGCTTTTCACGCTGGCAGAGGGGCGCTGGCCGGTGCGCCTGCCGCCGCCGGAGGCGCTCTCCACCGCAGGGCTGACCGCCGACGAGCTGGCGGAGCGGCAGCTTGGCATCTACAGCCGGGGGCAGGTGGAGGCCGTGATCACGGTGACGGCGGCGGAGGAAGCCAGCATCGAGGTCGGCAACCGCATCGTGGTGGGCGCGGAGTGGGACCGCACGGCAATTGTGCACGTCGTGGGGCTGGTGGAGCCAGCGCTGCCGCTGGATGACCCGTTTTGGGAGGGGCAGCGCGTGGTGCTGACCGGCCAGTGGACCCCTATTTCCGTCATGGTGGAGCGCTATGATTTCGGCCTGATCGTTCCCGAAGGGGCCTATGAGGACTGGATCGCGCCGGTCACGGACGGCAACACCACGATCTGGCGGCTGAAGACCGACCCAGGGGTGATACACGCCGACACGCTGGACGAGCTGGAGGCCAGGCTCAGCCGCGTGCAGAGCGCGCTCCAGACGCGCTACCCGGATATCCTGGTGATCTCCGGCCTCATCAACCTGATATCCCAGTTCCGCGCCGGGCTGGCCGCGACCGAGGGTCCCATCCTGCTGCTCTCCGGGGCGGTGCTGGTCTTGATGTTGTATCATCTGGTGACCACGGTGGCCCTGGTGCTGGAGCAGCAGGCCACCGAGTGGGCGGCCATCACCAGCCGGGGCGGCAGCCTGGCCCAGCTCATCGGCATGCAGCTCGTCACCATGGCCGTCCTGGGTTTGGTGGGGTTTGTTGCCGGGCCGCTGATTGCGCAGGGAATTCTGCTGGCTCTGGAGCGGGTGGGGCCGCTGGCCCTGACCCTCGACGGCGCGTCCCTGGGAGTGCGGGCGTTGCCCCCCAGCGTTTTCCTGCTGAGTCTGCTTGCCGCAGTGCTGGCCGTGCTGGTGCTTACGCTGCCTGCCTGGCCGGCGGCGCGGCGCAGCCTGCTGCGGCTCAAGCAACTGATCAGCCGCCCGCCCACGCGCCCGACCTGGGCACAGTACTTCCTGGATGTCGTGCTGCTGCTGGTTGGGCTGGTTTTCATGCTGCGGCTGTATTTCCTGGTCAGCGGCGACGTCGGGGCCAGCCTGGGGGCTTTGCTGCGCGACCCGGCTGCGCTCATCCGCCTTATCGCCTCAGGGGCGGACGAGGCGGGCGGCCTGGGCGATCCGTTTAACCTGCTCGGCCCGGCCCTGGTGTTGACCGGGGCAGCGCTGCTGTGGCTGCGCCTGTTCCCGCTGCTGATGCGCCTGGTAGGGGGGGTATGCCGCCGCGTGGCAGGGCTGACGCTCCCCCTGGCCCTGTGGAACGTGGAGCGCGATCCCGGCCACTACGCGCAACTGGTCCTGCTGCTGATTGGCACGCTGGCGCTGGGCACGGCCTCCCTGGCCCTGGGGGCGACTCGCGATGTGGGGGCCTGGGCCGTGGCCCGGCACGAGACCGGCGCAGACGCCCGCCTGGAGTTTGATCCCCGGCAGGCCGAGGCCGGGGGCTGGCAGGCCCTGCCCGGCGTGACGGGCGCCGCCCAGGTGCTGGTGGCGCAAACCGTCCACCAGGTTGGGCGGCAGTCAGTGACCGTGCTCGGCGTGGACCCGGAGTCATTCGGCGGGGTGTTCCCCTCCTGGGCGGATGCCGTCGCGCCATTGCAGGGCACAGGAGCGCCCTTGCTGCCGGGCCTGCTGCTGCCGGAGGAGGCGGTTGCGCTGTCTGCCCAGGTCTACGCGGAGCCGGGGGACGACAGCCCGACCGAGACGCGCCTGGCGGCGGTGCTCATGGACGCGGTGGGCGTGCAGCTCGATGTGCCGATGGAGACGGTTGATCCGCTGGATGCCGGGCGCTTCGTGTCCTATACGGCCTCGCTGCCTGAGGGAGTGGGCCGCGCGCCCTGGCGTCTGGTCGGCTTTCGCCTGCTCAGCAGGCGCGGGGAGTTGCAGGACTTCTCTCACACCCTCTATCTGGATGACGTTGTGGCGGTGGACGAGGACGGTGGGGAAGCCGTCCTGGCCGATTTCGAGGAGGAGCCGCTCTCCGGCTGGGTGGGCGGCCAGGCGCGCTTCCAGATGCCGATTGATCTCACGTTGCGCCGCAGCGCGGAGCGGGCCGCCAGCGGCGCGGCCAGCCTGCAGGTGGACTACCGCATCCGGCATGTGGGTGGGGGGATGCTGGAGCCGACCGTTGCCATCAACCCGGCCCCGCCACAGCCGGTCCCGGTTGCTCTCTCCGAGGCTATGGCGGACTATTACGGGCAGCGCAGCAATCGCCGTCGGCCCTTCCAGGTGGGGGACGAGGGGGTGCTGGACCTGAATCTGCCGCTGGGCAGCGTGCAGTTGTCCTTCCGCGTCGTGGGGCTGGTGCGGGACTTCCCCACCCTCTCCGCGCGCGACCACTTCCTGCTGGCGCGGACGGAGGCGCTGCGCCCGGCCCTGAACGCGGCCACTACTGTGCACGACTTCTACGACTGGAACCAGGCCTGGCTGGAGCTGGAAGGACGCCAGCCGGGCGAGGCCTTCGAATCCGTGGCCCCCGGCGCGCCGGGGGTGCGCCGGGTCGTCTACGCCTGGGACCGCTACAATGAGATTCAGCGGGAGCCGCTGCCGAACGCCATCGCCGGGATGCTTTTCGCCGGGTTCTGGGTCTCGCTGGGCCTGGGCGTGCTGGATTTCGCCTTCTACCTGGCCGTGACGGCCCGCCGCCGCGCCCTCTCCTTTGCCGTGCTCCAGGCCATGGGGTGGGAGGCGCGCAATATCTGGAGCCTGCTGGCGGTGGAGCAGGCGGCGCTGGTCGTCCCGGCGCTGCTGGTGGGCGTGACCCTGGGCGCGCTGCTGGCCTACCTGTTGCTGCCGTTCCTGGAGCTGCTGGGCGGCGAGGCCCTGCGCATCCCTGTGCTGGAGGTAGTTGGGTTGCTGCTGGTGCTGGTGCTGGCTTTTGGCGTGTTGCTGGGCGTCACGGCGATCCTGCTGCGGCGAATGCGCGTGCACGAGGTGCTCCGCCTGGGCGAGGAATGACGTGCGATGATCATCTTTGGGACGCATCCCAAAACCAAAACGGTCGATTCCGGGCAGTTCTACTGCCCCCAGTGCCAGGCCGTGCGCCCGTATGAGCGCAAGAGCGCCCGGCAGTACTTTACGCTGTATTTCATCCCGGTCTTCCCTGTGGCGCAGCCGGTGGAGTTTGTGGAGTGCCAGCACTGCGGCATGACCTTTCCGCCTGAGGTGCTGACCAGAAAGCCGCCCGAACCTGAGCCGGACCTGGCCACCCTGCTCAACACCCTGGGGGACAGGCTGGCGGGAGGCGCGCCCGTCGAATACCTGATCCGGGACCTCACCGCCGCCGGGCTGGATTGGGACGTGGCCCGCTCCACCGTGGAAGCGCAGCTTGGGCCGGCGCGCAAGGTCTGCCAGGCCTGCGGCCTGACGTATGTCGCCGCCGTCAAGGTCTGCACGGTGTGTGGTAGCCCGCTGCACGAGGCCAACCGCCGGGGCATTGTTTAGAGGATTCAGTGGCATGAGCGATATCTTCATCGAATGTGAGAATCTGGTCAAAATCTACAAGGTGGCCGATCTGGAGGTCGTTGCCCTGCAGGGCCTCGATCTGCAGATACAGCGGGGCGAGACGATGGCCCTGGTCGGCCCCTCCGGGTCGGGCAAGTCCACGTTGATGAACATCCTGGGCGGGCTGGACGTGCCCACAGCGGGCCGCGTGCGGGTGGGCGACTATAACCTGCTGGAGATGAGCCGCCGCGAGCAGGTGCTCTACCGCCGCCGCATGGTGGGCTTTGTCTGGCAGCAGACCGCCCGTAACCTGCTCCCCTACCTGACGGCGCTGGAAAACGTGGAGCTGCCCATGGCGCTGAACCACGTGAAGGCCAGGGAGCGGCGGGAGCGCGCCTGCCACCTGCTGGAGGTCGTGGGTCTGGGCGAGCGCCTGCACCACCGCCCGGACCGCCTGAGCGGCGGCGAGCAGCAGCGCGTGGCCATCGCGGTGGGCATGGCCAACCGCCCGGCCCTGCTGCTGGCAGACGAGCCAACCGGCGAGGTGGACAGCGAGGCCGCCAACGCCATCTTCGAGGCGATGCGCACGCTCAACGAAGAATTCGGCGTCACCATCGTCGTCGTGACCCACGATTACACCGTCGCCAGCCGGGTGGACCGCGTGGTGGGCTTCCGGGATGGGCGGACCAGCACGGAGGTGATCCGGCGGCGCGACTCCAACGGAGCGGCCATCTCTGAGGAGGAGTTCGCCATACTGGATCGCGTCGGGCGCTTGCAGTTGCCCCAGGCCTACATTGAGACGCTGGGTATGAAGGACCGTGTTAAGCTGCGCCTGCGCGACGATCATGTGGGCGTCTACCCGGACCGCAGGCGCTCAGCGGAGGAATCGGAGCGAGAGGGGGAGAAGCCATGAGCCAGGTTGCGCCCATCATCCGCGTCCAGAATCTGCATCGCATCTACCACCTGGGCGGCGAGGACATCCATGCCATCAACGATGTGTCCCTGGAGATCTTCCCCGGCCAGATGACGGCCATCGTCGGGCGTTCGGGGTCCGGCAAGACCACCCTGCTCAACCTGATCGCCGGGCTGGACGACCCGACCCAGGGCACGGTGTGGGTGGATGGGCAGCGGCTGGACCAGATGGACTCCCAGGCCCGCCTGGCGCTGCGCCGTGACCGCATCGGCTTCGTCTTCCAGACCTTCGGCCTGCTACCCCTGCTGACGGCAGAGGAGAACGTCGGCGTGCCGCTGCGCATGCGCCGTATGCCCCGCGAGGAGCGCCGCCAGCGGGTCGCCGAGGCCCTGGCCTGGGTGGGGCTGGCCGAGCGGGCGCGCCACCGTCCCTATGAGCTGAGCGGCGGCGAGCAGCAGCGCGTGGCCCTGGCCCGCGCCCTGGCCACGCAGCCCAAGCTGATCCTGGCCGACGAGCCGACCGGCCAGCTCGATACCCGGACCGGTGGCCGAATCATTGCCCTGCTGCGCCGCTTTGTGGAGGAGCAGGGGATCACCGTGGTCATCGTCTCCCACGACCCGCAGGTGATGGAAGCGGTGGACGTGGTGCATGAGCTGCGTGACGGGCGGCTGGTTGACACCCGGCACAAGGCCGTGGCAGAGCCGGTGGCCGCCGGCTGAAGCCTGCGATTGCCCGGAGGGGAGAGGCTCGTCAACGGCCTCTCTTTTTGTTTGCCCGCAGAGTGGGTGGTAGGTAAGCGCCTGTTACCCCTGCTCAGTATGATCATAATAAAGATCATGTTTTTGTATCTTGACAAACTAGAATAAAAAGTATTTAGATAGAAATTGCCTCTTTGAACTTTGGCTCTGGCGGTCGGTTTTTTGTGTCTGTACACGGCTCTACATGGAGGAGGGGATGGCGCTTCTGCATATCGCGCTACAGGAAGGTTTCTCCGATGACGACGTGGTGGTGCGCGTCGATGGCAAGGAGGTCTATCATAAGAAGAACGTGACCACCCGCTTGCAGATCGGATATGCGGACTCCTTCGAGCTGGAAGTCAAGGAAGGCGCTGCCAGGGTTGAGGTGGAGCTGGCCACACGCGGCCTCTCCGAGGCCTTCGCGGTGGACGTGACCAGGACCACGTATGTGGGCCTATCCGTGGAGCAGGGTGCAATTCGGCACCGGCTCTCGACACAACCTTTTGGCTACCTGTGAAAACCACCAGGGAAGGAGGCCTGTAGACGGAGCCGGTAGCGAAACTAGATTTCTTGTGACAGGAGAGCCGATGGATTGCTAGGCGGGCCGGAAAGCCTGGTGGCAAAACCGGCCTGTTTTGTTTGTGCGTGTAAAGGTTTCTTGTTCGTTTCAGTCCACTGGTTTATCTATGGGAACTGACAAGGCAAACAAACTATGGCTGAGCAGAAGAATAACCCTGAAATGCAGGAACAGTACGAAGGCTGGGAGGCATATTTGGAGGAGGGTGACTATGCGGAATTAGGGGAGGCGCTGCCGCCGCTGCCCATCCCGTTTCCATTCCCTGAGCATCCACTGCCCTTTCCCCTGACCCCACCGGCCAGCGGTCTCTACGTGTGGCAGCGACGTCTCTTCCCGCTGCCCACCCCCACACCCATACCCCTGCCCACGCCCATCCCTCTGCCGTCGCCAGCGCCGGGCGGGGCGGCCCTGTCACCGTGGTTCGTCGTGGAGGAGTTGCGGCTGGACGTGGACGGGCGCTATCCGCAGATGGTGGCCAGCGGCACGGTGCGGGTCTTCCTGCGCAGCACAATCCACTGGATCGCCAACCTGACCTCCACCGGACGGGATACCTGGCGGGGCACGATCTGGTTCAAGGAGGGCAACGCTTCCACGTTCCCCTACACCACGGTGAACATCCGTGCGCAGCGCAGTTGGGTAGCCAGCCAGCGCCGGGCAACCGTCACCTTCTCTGGCGGCGGGGGGGCCAGGCGGGTGCGCACCTTTAGATATCGTTCTCCGTACTTTCATCCGGTCGATTTCGAATTCGACTGTGCAGAGGGCGAGACGGCGACGACGGTCATCAACACCTGCGACCATCCCAACCGGCCCGCGACCCTGCCGTGCGAGAACCTCTCCATCGAGACCGTGTTTCGGCGGGCCGGGTTCGACGTAACCACGTCTCCCGGCGGGGTTGTGCCGCTATCTGGGGCCGGGCCGAATGCCCAGTGGAGCGACCAGGAGATGCATGACGCCATGCAGACCTACTGGTCGCGCTTTGCCTCGCAGGCGCAGTGGGCCATGTGGGTGTTCTTCGCGTCGCTGCATGAGCAGGGCACCAGCCTGGGCGGCATCATGTTCGATGACATAGGCCCCAATCACCGGCAGGGCACGGCCATCTTCAACGATGCCTTCATCGCCAACCCGCCGCCTGGCGACCCCAATCCGGCGGCCTGGGTGGCCCGTATGCGCTTCTGGACGGCCTGCCATGAGATGGGGCACAGCTTTAACCTGGCCCACTCCTGGCAGAAGTCCCTGGTCTTCCAGGGCAAAGGCCCCTGGATTCCGCTTACCGACCAACCGGAAGCGCGCAGTTTCATGAACTACCCGTTCCGGGTTTCCGGCGGGCAGAGCGCCTTCTTCGCGGACTTTGAATACCGCTTCAGCGATGAAGAGCTGCTTTTCATGCGCCACGCGCCCGCCGAGTTCGTGCAGATGGGCAACGCTGACTGGTTTGATCACCATGGCTTCCGGAACGCCGCTGCTTTGCCCGAACCGACGTACCGGCTGGACCTGCGGGTCAACCGCGAGCAGCCCATCTTCGAGTTCCTGGAGCCGGTGATCATCGAGCTGAAGCTGACGAACGTCTCCGGTCAGCCCCAGGTGGTGGACGAGCACATCCTGTCTGGGGCCGAGGGGATGACCATCGTCATCAAGAAAGACGGCCAGCCGGCGCGGGAGTTCATACCCTTTGGGCAGTACTGCTGGCTCATCAACAAGAAGGCGCTGATGCCGGGCGACTCGATGTACGAGCCGCTGTTCCTTTCGGCGGGCCGCAACGGGTGGGACCTGGCCGAGCCGGGCTACTACACCGTCCAGGCGGTCTTGCACGTCGAGGGGGAGGATATCCTCTCCGAGCCGTTGCGGGTGCGCATCGCGCCGCCGCGCGGCTATGACGAGGAGTACGTGGCCCAGGACTTCTTCTCCGAGGATGTGGGCCGTGTGGTCGCCTTCGAGGGAACCCGTGTCTTGCAGCGGGCCAACGACGTGCTGCACGAGGTCACGGACCGGCTCGGCGACCGGCGTGTCGCGCTGCATGCCGCCTTCGTCCTGGGTAATCCGCTGACGCGCGATTACAAGCAACTGGTGGCGGCTGAGGGCATGACGCGAGAAGACCTCAAGATCGAGGTGGAACCGGCCAAGCCGGAGGAGGCGCGCAAGCTGGTCTCCAAGGCGCTGCTGGACCGCACCTCCCTGGCTGTGGAGTCTTTCGGCCACATCGAGTTCAAGCGCAATGTGGATCGTTTCAGCGCGTGGCTGGCCCAGCAAGGCGCGCCAGAAGAGGCACGCAAGACCCAGGACACGCTGCTGAAGGTCCTCTCCAGCCGGGAGGTGCACGGGCGCAAGGTCCTGCCCTCCGTTCTGGAGGAGATCAAGGAGCGCCGCGACAGCTACAAGAAGTGAGCGGTCGCAGGCCGACCCGGCTGAAGCGTTGCCGCGTTTGATGGGGATTGCGAGGGGCTGCCCGCCGTTCAGTGAGCTGGGGCAGCCCCTTCTGTTCGCGTCGCGCTACCTAAGGCGAGCCTCAGCGCCCTATTCCGCGTTGGGGCGCTCGGCCTCAATGGCCACCCACTCGCCCATGGCGCGGCGGCGGTAGGGGAGCAGGCCGCAGCGCCGCAGCGCCGCCTCCACCTCTGCGGCCTGCTCCTCGATGATGCCGCTGAAGACGCCCCTGCCGCCCGGCTGGATGACGTGCCCCAGGCCCTGCTCGCACAGCGCGATGATGGTCTTGGCCAGGATGTTGGCCAGGACCAGGCCGAAGCGGCGCGGCGAGCCGAGCAGGCTATCCAGGCTGCCCTGCTGGGCGGTGACGACCCCGGCCACGCCGTTGCGGGCCGCGTTCTCCTGGGTCACTTTGACGGCCAGCGGGTCGATATCCAGCGCCCAGACGCGGGCCGCGCCCAGCCTGGCCGCCGCAATGGAGAGGATGCCTGAGCCGCAGCCCAGGTCCAGCACGCGGGGGGGCAGGGGGGCCAGCGCCTCCAGGGCGACCAGGCAGAGCTGCGTGCTGGGGTGGGTTCCTGTGCCGAAGGCCATGCCTGGGTCCAGGATCAACTCGATGTCGCCGGGCTGGGCGACGCTCTCCAGCCAGGCGGGGCGGATGCAGATGTGCCTGCCGACCCGCAGGGGCCGGTAGTGGGCTTTCCAGGCTTCGGCCCAGTCCTCGTCCGCAACGCGGCGGTAGGTCGGCTCCTGGGGAACGGGGTAAATCTGCGCCAGGTGGTGCAGCCCCTCCTCCAGCCGGCGCTGAAGCCGGGCCGTATCCTCGTTGAGGGGCAGGTAGGCCCGCACGATCAGGTTTTGGGGCGGGGGGAGCTCGTCCTCCCAGGCTTCGCCGAGCAGGCCGGTCTGTTCCACAGCCACGCCCTGGTAGCCATACTGCCCCAGCAGGTCGGCCACGGCTTCGGCGGCCTCGCCATCGGCCACCAGGGAGACTTCGATCCACTCCATGGCAGGGGGTGGCCTCAGGACTGGTCCTCGCGGAAGGAGACCTTGTTGATGTTGGCGTAGGGGATGCAGTCCACGTTGAGCGAGCGGCTGAAGACCCGCGAGATGCAGAAGTGGTCGGCGTTGATGCGCTCCAGGCGCAGGGTGTTCAGGCCCTGGCCCAGCGTGACGCTGTTCCCCAGGCCGGAGATCGACTCCTGGAATTCGACGGTGAACACGAAGTTGGAGGAAGATTCGCTGGTCTGCGCGGCCAGCACCCGGCCCCACAACTCGCTGAGCAGGTCCGCGAAGGTCTGGTCGGTCGCCTCCTGGGCAGCGGTCAGCGCCCCCCAGTTCAGGGTCAGCAGCAAGAGGGTGAGGGCGACGATGACAACGCCCGGCAGCAATCTCATCTGGCGCATGATGGCTTTAACCCTTATCTCCACAACCGGACGGGGCGAAGGGGATCAGCCCTCGCCGCTCAGAAAATCGAGCACACGGTCAAAGAAGCCCTTGCTGGGTGGCGGGATGATGTTGGTATCCAGCGTTTCGGCCAGCGCTTCAAACAGCTTGCGCTGCTCAGGGGTGAGGTGCTTGGGGACGACGACCTGGACGATGACCCACTGGTCACCGCGCCCCATGCTGGTCCCGTCACGGTGCAGATGGGGGAAGCCCTTGTTGCGCAGCCGGAAGGATTCGCCGGTTTGCGTGCCGGGTGGGATGGCCAGTTCGGCCTCGCCCTCAACTGTCGGCACGGTGACCGTATCCCCCAGCGCCGCCTGGGCGACGTTGATGGTGATCTCCAGCAGGATGTCGTCGCCGCGACGCTTGAAGTATTTGTGCGGGCGGACGTTGATGGTGACGTAAAGGTTGCCGGGGGGGCCTCCGTATTCGCCCGGCTCGCCTTCCCCCTGGATGCGGATCTTCATGCCGTCGTCCACCCCGGCGGGCACGTTGACCTTCAGGCGGCGGGTGCTGTGCACCTTGCCGGAGCCACGGCAGGTAGGGCAGGGGGAGGTGATGACCTCGCCGCGCCCCTGGCAGCGGGGGCAGGTGTTCACGCTGATCATGGAGCCGAGGAAGGTCTGGCGCACGGTGCGCACTTCGCCGGAGCCGTTACACTCCGGGCAGCGGGTGGGCGTGGTGCCCGGCGCAGAGCCGATGCCGCCGCATTCCTCACAGACATCGTAGCGGGTCAGCTCGATTTCCTTCTCCGCCCCAAAGACGGCTTCCGTGAAATCGATACTCAGCTCATAGGAGAGGTCGCGCCCCCGGCGAGGGCCACGTCGCTGGCTGCGGCGGCGCGTCGTGCCGGTAAAGCCGCCAAAGAATTCCTCGAAGATGTCATCCAGGCCGCCAAAGCCGGACATGCCACCGAACCCGGAAAAGCCCTCTGCGCTCACGCCAGCGTGGCCAAAGCGATCATACCGCGACCGTTTTTCGGGGTCGTTGAGGACGGCGTAGGCCGTGTTGATCTCCTTGAAGCGCTCCTCGGCGTCAGGCTCGTGGTTGACATCAGGGTGGTATTGCCGTGCCAGCCGACGATATGCGCGTTTGATCTCGGCCTGTGTGGCGCTGCGGGGCACTCCCAGCACTTCGTAGTAGTCACGTTGAGTCGTCATACGGTCGCCTGGCATCTTTCCGGTGTTGCTCCGAACTTTTTAACCCATTCTACTGTTTGTGGCAACAGTTTGCACGGGGCGGGCTGCTGTGGGAGGCGCGGCGCGCCCGGCGGCGGGGTTCTGGGGCTGCAAGCCGGCGGGGTTCGGGGGGACGATGCGATGCACCCGCCCCTGCCAAGTCGGCAGGTGGCGGGTGCGTTTTAAACCCGGCTCCAGGGGTAGGGCCAGGATCAGGCTTCGCTATAGTCCCCTTCGATCACGTCCTCGCCTTCGCCAGCGCCATCGCTGCTAGGCTGCTGTGTGCCGCCCTGGGCGGCAGCCTCCTGTCGCTGCTGGTACATGCTGGCCCCCAGGGTTTGAAGCTGCTGGGCCAGCGCCTCCGTCTCGCGCCGGATGGCCGCTGTGTCCTCGCTATCCATGACCCGGCGCACGGCTTCGATGCGCTCTTCTGTGCGGCTCTTGACGTCTGCCGGGATTTTATCCGCGAAGTCGCGCAGTGTCTTTTCCGCAGCATGGATGGTGGCCTCTGCCTGGTTGCGCGTCTCCACCTGCTCGCGACGCCTGGCATCCTCGGCTGCGTGCCGCTCCGCCTCCTTGATCATGCGCTGAATCTCTTCTTCGCTCAGGCCGCTGGAGGCGGTGATGGTGATGCTCTGCTCGCGCCCGGTGGCCTTGTCCTGTGCGCTCACGTTCAGGATGCCGTTGGCGTCGATGTCAAAGGTGACCTCGATCTGCGGCACACCGCGCGGCGCGGGGGGGATGCCATCCAGGATGAAGCGGCCCAGGGTCTTGTTGTCCGCGGCCATGGGGCGCTCGCCCTGCACCACGTGTATCTCCACCTGGGTCTGGCCGTCCGCCGCCGTGGAGAAGATCTGGCTCTTCTTGACGGGGATGGTTGTGTTGCGCTCGATGATGGGCGTGGCCACCCCGCCCAGGGTCTCGATGCTCAGCGTGAGCGGCGTGACATCCAGCAGCAGCACGTCCTTGACATCACCGGCCAGCACGCCGGCCTGGATGGCCGCGCCGATAGCCACCACCTCGTCCGGGTTTACGCCCTTGTGCGGCTCCTTCTTGAAGAAGTTCTTGACGATTTCCTGGATGGCGGGCATGCGGGTCATGCCGCCCACCAGCACCACCTCGTCGATGTCGGCAGGTGTCAAACCGGCGTCGGAAAGCGCCCGCTCGCAGGGGCCGATGGTCTTCTGCACCAGGTCCTCGACCAGTTGCTCCAGCTTGGCGCGGGTCAGGGTGATGTTGAGGTGCTTCGGCCCGCTGGCGTCCGCCGTGATGAAAGGCAGGTTGATGTCTGTGCTCATGGTGCTGCTCAGCTCGATCTTGGCCTTTTCGGCAGCCTCCTTGAGCCGCTGGAGGGCCTGGCGGTCCTGTCGCAGGTCGATGCCCTGCTCTTTCTTGAACTCGTCGGCGACCCAGTCGATAATCCGCTGGTCGAAGTCATCGCCGCCCAGGAAGGTATCGCCATTGGTGCTGCGGACCTCGAACACGCCGTCGCCCACATCCAGGATGGAGATGTCGAAGGTCCCGCCGCCCAGGTCGTAAACAGCAATGGTCTCATCCTTTTTCTTATCCAGGCCATAGGCCAGGCTAGAGGCGGTCGGCTCGTTGATGATGCGCTTGACTTCCAGCCCGGCGATGCGCCCGGCGTCTTTGGTGGCATTGCGCTGGGCGTCGTTGAAATAGGCCGGCACGGTGATCACCGCATCGGTGATTTTCTCGCCCAGGTAAGCCTCCGCGTCGGTCTTGATCTTTTGCAGAATCATGGCCGAGATCTCCGGCGGGCTGTAGGCCTTGCCGCCCATATGCACGCGCACGTCGCCGTTCGGCGCGGCAGAGACCTTGTACGGCACGATCTTGAGGGCCTTCTGCACCTCTGGATCGTTAAACTTGCGCCCCATGAAGCGCTTGATGGAGAAGATGGTATTCTCCGGGTTGATCACGGCCTGGTTACGGGCCACCTTGCCGACCAACCGCTCACCTTTGTTGTTGACGGCTACTACCGAGGGGATCAGGCGGCCACCTTCGGCGGAAGGGATGACGGTCGGTTCTCCCCCTTCCATCACCGCCATCACGGAGTTTGTGGTCCCCAGGTCAATGCCGATAATCTTTCCCATGTCGTGCTCTCCTGCTTCTCAAATCGATAGGGATAATTTCCGTCCTGCCGTTGCGCGCATGCCCTCATTCGGCGACCCGGACAATCGCCGGGCGCAACACCGTTTCGCCGTAAGCGTACCCTTTCTGCAACACGGAGGCCACGTGCCCGCTGGTCACCTCTGTGCTCGCTTCTGTGCCAATCGCCTCGTGGCGCGTCGGGTCGAAGGGTTCCCCCAGCGGGTTGATCGCGACCAGACCGCTGTCTTCCAGCAGCTTGTGCAGCTTTTGCTCGATCAGGCCAATACCCTTGACCCAGCCATGCTCGGCGATCTCCGGCGGCGTGTTGCTCATCGCGCGCTCCAGATCGTCGATCACAGGCAGGAGTTGCTTGAGCACGCTCATGACGGCGTGCTGGTAGGTTCCTTCGCGCTCCCTGTCCACCCGCTTGCGGTAGTTGGCAAACTCCGCACGGGCGCGCTGCCAGCCTTCCAGGAACTCCGCCGCCTCGGCGCGGGCCTTTTCCAGCTGAACGACCAGGTCCTGCGCTTCCTGTGTCACCTCTTCCACAATCGCTTCCGTTTCCTCTTGGCGGGCAGTCGTATGGCCGTCCTGGCCTGGCTGTCTGGCGTCTGGTTGGGCCGCTGTGTCCGTAGCTTTCTTTTTAGCCGCCGCTCCAGCGCCGTGGAGAGCGACAGCGTCCTCTGTGTCTTTCTGTTGGGCGTTCTCGTGCTGCGCCTTGAGATCGTCGCTCACGGTCACTCTCTCCATACGGCAGACCAGAAATTGCTCGCTAGTTTACGTGCGCCAGTGTAACCCCAGTTTGATAGAATCGCGTTAAAAAATGATCAGAAAAATACAAGAGCAGGGAGCTAATCGCCTTACGACTCTTCGCCGTAAATGCCGACCAACAGGTTGCTCATCAGGTCGGCCACGTAGCGCACGGCGCTGATCGCGCGTCCATAGCGCATGCGGGTGGGTCCGAGCACGCCGAGCGCGCCGGTGGCGCGCCCCGCCACACCGTAGCGCCCCAGGACGATGCTCAGCAGGCTGATGTTCTCCCAGCGGCCTTCCCCGGCGATGACCACGCGCACGTCGCCCACTTCTGGCTCTGCCTCGCTGAGCAGGTCTTCCAGCAGGCTGTGTTCCTCCAGCACGCGCAGCGCCTGCTCCGCGCCGGCGCTTTCCTCAAAGCGGCTGGGCAGTTCAGAGAGGCCGTCGCGGACAACGCGATGGGGCCGGTCCCCCTCTTCCATCAATTCGGCCACCAGCTCCAGCACCTCGTGCTCCAGGGTGGATAGGGATGACGATGACAACCCGGCCAGTTTATCCCGAATCTGGCGGGCGGTCTGGCCGACCACCAGGTGTGTGAGGCGGGCCGCCGTCTCGCTGAGCTTCTCCTGGGGAACCGGCTCCGCCAGGGTCAGCATGCGCTGGCGCACGTCGCCATTGTGCAGCACCAGCACCATCAACACCAGCCGCCCCTGCGTTGCGATCAGCTCCAGGTGTTTGAAGCGGTTGATCGGGCTGTAGGGCGCGGTAACCAGCGATGCCCCCTGGGCGGTATGAGCCAGCACTGCCGCCGCCAGGCGCATCCAGTTCTCAATGTCCAGGGGGGTCTGCTGAAACTGGTGGGCGATCATGCGGCGCTCCAGGGCGCTCAACTGCCCGCCGCTGAGCAGACGCCGAACGAAATAGCGGTAACCAGCCACGGTGGGGATGCGCCCGGCTGAGGTATGGGGGGAGGTCAGGTAGCCCGCCGCCTCCAGGGCGCTCATCTCGTTGCGGATGGTCGCCGAGCTGACGCCCAGGTGCTCCACCAGCGATTTTGAGCTGACCGGGTGCCCGGCCTGGATGTAGTTCTGCACGATCAGCTCAAGAATGCGCTTCTGGCGTTCCGTAAGGTCGGGGGTGTTGACCGCGTCTGTAGCTTCGGTAGACATGGCCCAAGCCTTGTCAGGCAGTTTTAGCACTCTGATGTTATGAGTGCTATGCTCTGTGCCCTCTCATGATACCATGCGGGCTGTGGCCCGTCAAAAGCGCCCGGCAGGGCGGCAGGGTAGGGTAGGTAAGTTCGGGCATCCAAGTTTGAAACATGTCTTGCTTGACAAGGGCCTGCTGCCTTCATTACCATAGACGCGATTGGCGTCATCTGACGTCGTTACCGTATGGGAGAGTGAACACACATGGCCGAGATAGCCAACAAGACCTTTGACGTGACCGGCGAGACCTTTCAGCAGGAAGTCCTGGAATCGGAGCTGCCCGTCCTGATCGACTTCTGGGCGGAGTGGTGCGGCCCCTGCAAGATGATCGAGCCGCATGTAGTGGAGCTGGCCAGCGAGTACGAGGGCAGGATGCGCGTGGGGCGTCTGGACGCGGACGCTTACCCCGACATCCTGATGCAGTACGGCATTATGGGCATCCCCACTCTGATCCTGTTTAAGGATGGGGAGCCTGTGGAGCGGCTGACGGGTTACATGCCCAAGGATCGCATCGCCGGCAAGCTGGAGCCGCATCTGGGCTGATCGCCAGCGTTTGGATGGAGCGCACCCCGCGAGCCGGAGTGCGCTTTTTTATCATCCCAATGGCTGGTATTTTGGGGTCAATTCTTGTACACTCAGGTTGCCGGGAGAGGCGCTCTCCGGGCAAATAGAGCTTTTGCCAGGCGACCAGAAATTGGAGGAGAGAAGCGCTATGAAACTCAGACGGCTGGTTATCTTGCTCGTTCTGGTGGCGTTGCTGGCTGCTGCTGCGGGCAGGGTCACCGAGCAGGCAGTGGCCCAGGAGGAGGAGTTCGTCTTCGGCATGGTGCTGGTGGGGCCGCGCAATGACCATGGCTGGAGCGAGGCGCATTACACAGCCGGGCAGTATGTCGAGGAGAACATCCCCAACACCCGGATGGTGTTCTTCGAGAGCCTGAACCCGGCAGACGCTCCGGAGACCACGCTGGCGCAGGTGGTAGAGGAGATGCGGAGCGAGGGCGCGCGCCTGATCTTCACCACTTCCGATGCCTTCGAGGAGGACACACTCAGCGTAGCCGAGGCCAACCCCGACCTCATCTTCATCAACGTCTCCGGTGACGACGTGCTGACTGGCGAGGCCCCCGAAAACGAAGGCAACGTGATGGGCCAGATGGTGTGGGGCAAGGAGATCGCCGGGTGCGCGGCGGCCCTGGCCAGTGAGACCGGCAACATTGGTTACCTGGGGCCGCTGATCAACCACGAGACGCGCCGCCTGGCGGCCAGCGCCTACCTGGGGGCGCGCTACTGCTGGGAGAACTACCGCGACGGCGACCCGGATGAACTGGTGTTCACCGTGACCTGGATCGGCTTCTGGTTCAACATCCCCGGCGTGACCCTGGACCCGACGGAGGAAACGCAGCGCTTCTTCGACCAGGGCGCGGATGTAGTTATCAGCGGCATCGATACGACCGAGGCGCTGGTGGAGGCCGGTCAGCGGGCCGAAGCGGGCGAGACGGTGTGGGCCGTGCCCTACGACTACGAAGGCGCTTGCGCCGAAGCGCCGGAGGTTTGCCTGGGTGTGCCCTACTTCAACTGGGGTCCCGCCTACGTGGAGCTTGTCCAGGCGGTAATCGACGGGACCTGGGAGCAGGCCTGGGAGTGGAACGCGCCCTATTGGGAGAACCTGACGGACAACGACCGGACGGCAGTCGGCTGGGTGATGGGCGACGGCCTGACTGAGGACCAGCAGAGCCAGTTGCAGGAGTTCATCGACTTCCTGGCGGAGCAGAGCAGTGGCGACCTGGATGCGGAGACGGTAGACGATGAAGACGTCAGCCTGGGGCTGTGGGTCGGCCCGCTGAACCTGCAAGATGGCACCGTGCTGGCCGAAGAGGGCGAGCTGGTGCCACCGGTTGACGTGTGGTACCTGGAGCAGTTGCTGGAAGGCATGATCGGCGACAGCGCGGCGGAATAAGCTGCGCAGCGCGCCTGGCAGCGGCGACCACCTCCGGGTGGTCGCCCTGCTTACCTGGCAGTGACTTCACATGAGCGTTGAAGTTCGCAATATCCACAAATCGTTCGGCCCGGTTCACGCCAACAACGATATCACTCTGACCTTCGAGGATGGGCGCATCTACGGCATCCTGGGGGAGAACGGTGCGGGCAAGTCCACGCTGATGAAGATTCTGGCGGGGTTCTACCTGGCCGATAGCGGGCAGATTCTGGTGGATGGCCGCCCGGCCCATTACGATACCCCGCAGGGAGCCATTCAGATCGGCATCGGCATGCTGCAGCAGGACCCCCTGGATATTGGCCCCTTCACCGTGCTGGAGAACTTCATCTACGGCAGGCCGGCTGGGGCGCTGCCGGATTGGTGGGCGGCGCGCCAGCAGTTCTGGCAACTGTGCGAGCGCCTGGGCTTCGAACTCAACCCGGATGTGACCATCGAGCGGCTCAGCATCGGCCAGCGGCAGCAACTGGAGATCATCCGCCTGCTGGCGTTGGGGGTGCGCGTGCTCATCCTGGACGAGCCGACGACCGGCATCTCCGCCGAGCAGAAACAGGTCCTCTTCGCTTCGCTGCGTCGCCTGGCGCGGGAGGACAGCCTGACCATCCTGTTCGTCTCCCACAAGCTGGAGGATGTGCTGGGCCTGTGCGACGAGGTCGCCATCCTGCGGCTGGGGCGGCTGGTGGGGCAGGCCCGGCTGCCAGTGACCACCGGCGAGCTGGTCTCCATGATGTTCGGGCAGGAGCTGGCCTCGGCTTCCCGCGTGGATGTCCCGCTGGGGGACGTGGTGCTGGAGGCGCGCGACCTGAGCTTTTCCAGCCATCGCGTTTCCGTGGAGGGGCTGAGCTTTCAGCTCCGCGCCGGGGAGGTTCTGGGCCTGGCCGGGCTGGACGGCAGCGGGCAGGAGCTGCTGTTGCGGGTCTGTGTGGGGTTGCACAGGCCACACAGAGGGCGGGTGCTGCTGTGCGGCACAGACCTGACCGGACACAGCTACCGGGACTGCCTGGCCGCTGGCATCGGCTTCGGCGCGGCGGGCCGCCTGGAGGAGGGGTTGGTGAGCGGCCTCACCCTGGTCGAGCACTTCGCCCTGGTGGACCCGGAGCAGGGGGCATGGATCGATTGGGGGCGTGCCCGCCGCCGGGCGGAGGAGCGCATCGCCCATTACCGCATCTATGGCCACCCCGATAGTCCCATCGAGACGCTCTCCGGCGGCAATCAGCAGCGCGTCCTGATGGCCCTGTTGCCGGAGCACCCGCGTGTGCTGGTGCTGGAGCACCCCACGCGCGGCCTTGACGTGGAATCGGCCCGCTGGATTTGGGAGCAAATCATGGCCCGCCGCCAGGAAGGGACGGCGGTGCTCTTCACCTCGGCAGACCTGGACGAGATCGTCACCTACAGCGACCGCGTCCTGGTCTTTTATGCCGGTCAGGTGACGGAAGTGCCCGACCCCCAGCACACCACGGTGGAAGAATTGGGTCATCTGATCGGTGGCCACAGGCTGCGCGAGGGGCTGACGGCATGAACAAAGACATCCCGCTGTCGCGGCGCCTGCTGGACGTGGCGCTCATTATCGGGTCGATTCTGGTTTCCCTGCTGCTGACCGCCCTGATCATCCTGGCCGTTGGAGCCTCGCCGCTGGAAGTGTTCCAGAAGATATGGGAGGGCATCGGCATCCAGCCGTCGGGGGTCGATCTGGGCCGTTTTGCCGGGGTGGTCAACTTCTGGATTCCGCTGGCGCTGGTCAGCACGGGCCTGCTGGTGACTTTTACGGCGGGGTTGTGGAACATCGGCGTGGAAGGGCAGATGATGTTCGGCGCGATCTTCGCCAGTTGGGTGGCGCGGGAGGTCTTGCTGCCTTCCCCGGCCCTGGTGACGCTGGAGCTGGCGGCGGCGGCGGCGGGAGGGGCTTTGTGGGGGGCGCTGGCGGGCGTGCTCAAAACCAGGGGCGGCGTGCACGAGATCTTCGGCGGCGTGGCGCTCAACAACCTGGCCAGCATTTACGCCATTTACCTGATCTCTGGCCCCTGGCAGCCGCCGGAAGGCGGCAGCGCGCAGTCCACGCCACCCTTCCGCAGCGAGGCCCTGCTGGTGCCGATGGAGGGGTTCCGGGTCAGCCCTGCCGCGCTGGCGCTGGTGATCGTTGGGTTTGTGGTGGTCTTCCTGACGCTGCGGGGCACGCGCTGGGGCCTGGAGCTTAAAGCGCTGGGCAAAAGCTCGCGCTCTGCACTGTTGCTGGGCGTGCCCGCCCACCGCAACGCCGTCCTGGCCATGATGGCCTGCGGGGCGCTGGCGGGCCTGGCGGGGGGCTTCCGCGTGCTGTTCACGTATGCCAGTATGCGCCCTCTGGTCAGCGGGGGCATCGGCTTCTTGGGGCTGCTGGTGGTGCTGCTAACGGGCACGCGGGCCTTGTGGGTCCCGCTGGTGTCATTTCTCTTCGCCGGGATTCTGGCAGGCAGCACCCGCCTGAAGATCGCCCTGCAGCTCGACCAGAGCCTGGCCGGGGTGGTGCAGGGCATCCTGGTGCTGATGGTCATTCTCTCCAACGGCGTGCGCGGTCGGCTGCGGGGCCGCCAGTTCGTGGGGGTTCCAGAGGAAGCGCCCCCTGAGCCTGAGCTGCCGGTCGAGTCCGCGCAGAGCAAGGAGGCCGTGCATGGATGAGCTGTCACGCATTCTCGGCTCGATTGTCGCCAATGCGACGCCCCTGGTGATCGCCAGCATCGGGGAGACCATCACCGAGCGCGTGGGTGTGGTGAATCTGTCCCTGGACGGCAGCATTGCCCTGGCGGCCATGATCGGCTTCGTGGCAGCTTTTGCCTCCGGCAGCACGGCGGCAGGGCTGGTGGCGGGCGCGCTAGTGGGGATGCTTATCGCGCTGCTGATCCTCTTCGCCAACGTCGAGTTGCGCCAGGATCAGGTGGCCGTCGGCTTCGTGCTGACCCTGCTGGCGGCGGACCTGGCGCAGTTCCTGGGGCAGGACTACACGCGCATTCCAGGCCCCACCTTCCCCAAAGCGCCCATCCCGCTGCTTTCCGGCATCCCGCTGCTGGGCGAGATGTTCTTTAACCAGAACGCGCTGGTGTATTTCAGTCTGGTGCTGATCGTGGTGACGTGGTTTGTCATGTATCGTACGCGCTACGGGCTGGCCCTGCGGGCCGTGGGGGAGCGCCCGGCGGCGGCCTTCGCGCGCGGCACCAACGTCAACCGCACCCGCTATCTCTACACCGCCCTGGGCGGGATGCTGGTGGGGCTGGCCGGGGCCAGCTACGCCCTGGCCATCAAGCCGGGCTGGGCCAACCCGCCCGTGATGCGCGGCGACGGCTGGATCGCTCTGGCCATCGTCATCTTCGGCGGCTGGCATCCCTTCCGTGTGGCGCTGGGGGCCTACCTCTTCGCCGGGCTGCGGGCGCTGGCCAGCACCATCCAGCAGAGCACCAACCTGCCGCTGGTGCTGGTCAACATGGTTCCCTGGGTGCTGATGATCCTGACGCTGTTGATGGTCTCCAGCGGCGCGATTGACCGCCTGCTGCGCATGACGCCGGGGCCGGTGCAGCGCTGGCTGCGCAACTTCCTGCGCTCCGACCCGCCCGGCGCGCTGGGGACCCAGTTTAGCCGGGAGTGAGCGGCGGCGAGCCAAAGCGCCGGTTTTGCGGGCAGGCACGGGCGAAGCGCCGGGGAGGATGTGCACCCCGGCGCAGTTTGTTTTATACTCGATAGGACACCTGTTCTATTCATGGAGGAAAGGCGGCTGTGGCAGTGTTGACCATCACGCAGGACTGGCTTGAGGCGCAGCGGAACCACCGCTACCGTCGCCGGATGGACCTGCGCGTGACGACCATCGAGGAGGCCCAGCGTTTTATCGACGATGTGGGCTTTGCCTTTTTCTGGCCCATCAAGGGCACCGAGGCGCCCAGCCTGTTCGACGCTGTCGCCGGGCGCGTGCGGGAGCTTTCCAGCGCCCACGACGACCCCGATATCAGCACCACCTGGAGCTGGAAGGATCAATCGCTGGGCGGCGAGCGCTGGTACTACGCCAAGCTGCTGCGCCGCCGGGCGACGATGATCGCGCCGCGCCTGATGGCGACCTTCTATGCGCTGACCAACAATTACGGCGACCTGCTGGACTACCTGGAGCAGGTCCGCGATGGGGTAATGACGCACGAGGCGCGGGTGATCTACGAGGCGCTGCTGGAGCACGGCCCGCTCAACACGGTCGATCTGCGCCGCCTGGCCGGGCTATCCTCCCAGGAGAGCAAGGGCCGCTTCGAGCGCGGCCTGGTGGAGCTGCAGGTAGATATGAAGGCGCTGCCGGTGGGGGTGGCCGAGGCCGGGGCGTGGGACTACAGCTTTATCTACGACATCCCCATGCGCCATTACCCCCACCTGCCGCACGACGCGCGGGGCATCAGCCGGGGCCAGGCCTGGGAGACGCTGATCGGGCAGTACATCGACAATGCCGTGGCGGTGACAACCAGGCAGGTCGCCCGGCTCTTCCACATCTTTGAGCCATCGGCGCGCCAGTTGGAGCGGTCCTTGGCGGCCCTGGCGGAGCGGGATGCCATCCGGGCGGCCCGGCTGGAGGGCGGCGCTGAGGTGTGGGTCTCGGCGCGGGCGCTGGAAGCGGCGGGCTGACGCTTCAACGCCCCCTTGGGATATAGGGCGGCGCGGCGTAGAGGGCGCGCAGGGTGTCCAGGTCCCGGCGGGAATAGCGCGGCGCGTTGCAGGTCTGAATGGCATACATGATGTCCTCACGATGAGGGCTGTGTACGCGGATGCCCAGCCCGTGCGTCAGTTCGTGCAGCAGGGTGCTGGCAAAACACGTATCCGTGACCCGCAGCCAGATGGCGACCAGCAGGAAGCCCGCGTCAGTGTGGGTGTAGGTGGAGCAGCCTACGGTCAGGTTGGGCAGCGCGCAGTTGGCGTGCCGCAGGAACTCCGCGTCGTTCATCAGCCAGAGCGTGATGTGGGCGAAGGCGCGGTTCTCGACGCGCCGGATGGGCACGACCTGCTCGATCTCGCGGATGGCATTGGCAATGGCGGCCTCGTGTTCTGCTGTCAGGGTCACCCCGCCGTAGGCCCCCACCCAGAAGTTGACTGGAAAGATGGTGAAGCGCGGGTAGCTGCCATCCGGCAACTGCGCTTCCCACATGCTGCCGTAACCGTCGCCGTCCCAGTAGGTGTTGGTCAGCAGCGCCGGGTCCAGCGTGGGGTGCGGCGTGGGAAGGATGGCCGTCGGCGTGGGGGTGAGGGAGGCGTGAGGGGGCGGGGTGTCGGTGGGCGTCCAGGTCGGCGGCAGGGTGGGACGGTGTTCCGAGGCGGGCGCTTCGGTGGCGGGGGCGATCTTGGTAGGGCGCGGTGGGATCGTCGCCGGGGGGAGGCCCGCCGCGCAGCCCGCGCAGCCGAGTAGCAGGCAGAGGAGGGCGATCACCCGCATAAGTAACCTGTCCCTCGTGGCAAGGCGGCCATCCTGTGAGCAGCGTCCCGCCACCTTGGCGGCCCTGGCCGAGGCGACCTGCCAGGGAAAGCGTGCCACCTGGGTAGCGGGTCAGTGTCGTTTCTGCGGCGTCTTGTTGTCGGAGGCCAGCACCTCCGCTTCTGGCAGGTTGCTGCCGTCGGCCCCCGCGCCCGTGCTGGGAGGCAGCACCGTCTGGCGCAGCATGGAATGGATCACGCTGCTGCGGCGCTTGACCACGATGACGGTCACCTCCGCTTGCTGGGCGACCCGCGTCGAGATGCTGCCCACCAGCAGGTTGCGGAAGAGCGGCTCCTCGGTGGCCCCCAGCACGATCAGATCGTATCCGGCGGAGGCGCGCAGGATGGTCTCGGCCACGTCCTGCCCCTCGACCAGCTCGGTGGTGAGGTGCTCGTAGTCCTGGCTACCGTTCACCGCGTAGTTGATGGCCTGTTGGGCGCGCACCCGCAGGTTCTGCGGGCTGTTGACGGGAACCACGCTGATCACGTGGACTCTGGCCGGGCCTTCCTCGGCCTGTCGGGCCATGCTGACCGCCAGCCGGACCGCCCGCCGGCTGTTTGGCCCCCCGGAGACCGGGACCAGCACGGCATGGAGGGGGCGCTGCGCGCGGTAGCGCACGATGGCGATGTCTGTGGGCGGGTTGTCCACCAGGGGGTCCATCACGCTGCCGAAGAGCCGCCCGGCTGTGTTCGTGTAGCCAGGCCAGCCGAGCACGAGGAGGTCGGCGGCGTTCTCGATGGCCGTCTTGCGGACGGCCTCTGCCACGTTGCGGCCCAGCCGGATCATGGTGTGCACGGGCACGTCCAGTGCCTGGGCCTGGTCGATCACCGTCTCCAGGTAGGGGCGGCCTTCCTTCAGGAAGTAACGGCCATCGGCCAGAGTGAGCTGCGGCGGCACGCGGGCGACGTGCAGGGCCAGCACCTCGCCGTTGTGGGCCTTGGCGATGATCGCCCCGATCTTGCCCAGGATGCGCGCCTGCTCCTGCGTGGCCACCGGCACGACCACCGAGTAGTCCGTAGAGACCAGAACCTCCTCCAGCAGAATCTCCGAGGGCTTCTCCATGGCTTCGATGCGCGAGAAGTAGGCGTAGTAGGCCAGCAGCCCGACCACGTTCCAGCCGATGGCGAACAGCCAGGCTCGCGGGCTGTAGGTGAAAAGGAAGATGGCCAGGAAGATTTGGGTGCTCAGGCCGATGATGGGGACTGCGGGGTACCAGGGGATGACAAACCCCCGGTCCAGGTCGGGCATCTTGTGGCGCAGGAACATGACGGCCAGGTTGACCTGGAAGAACAGCAACAGGAACATGATGTCGGCGGCGGCGGCCACTTCCTCAATCGGCAGTGACCAGGCCATGCCCAGCATCAGCACGCCGGAGATCAGGATGGCCCAGTAGGGCGTGTGGCGCTGCGGGTGTATCCGGGCGAAGATGGCGGGCAGGTTCAGGTCGCGGCCCATGGCAAAGGAGACGCGGGAGGAGGAATAGGTGGTGGCGTTGAGCGCCGACATAGTCGAGATAAGCCCGCTGGCGATCAACACCAGCGCGCCGATTCCCCAGGGGAATACCTGCTGGGCCGCCTCCACGATGGCGACCTCTTTCTGTTGCCCCAGGTATTGGTAGGTCGGCACGCCTTCGGGCGGGGTCACCGCGCCGATGGCGACGACGGCGACCAGGAGATAGATGACGATGACGGTGAAAATCGCCAGGAAGATGGCGCGGGGGATGTTGCGCTTGGGGTCTTTGACCTCCTCGCCGGATTGCGAGATGATCTCGTACCCTTCAAAGGCGATGAAGGTCAGGCCCATGGCCTGGACTACGCCGAGGAACCCATTGGGCAGGAAATCCTCCGTAAAGCGGCTGACCCAGTTCTCGGTTCTCAGCATGGCAGCCAGGCCGAAAAGGGCAAACAGTAGCAGGATGCTGATCTTGGCCAGGGTGATGATGTTGCCAACTGTGCCCGTCTCCGAGGCCCCGCGATAGTTGATGAAGGTGAAGGCCAGGATGGCCAGGGACATCAGCCCCAGGGTGATGTAGTGGACCAGCGTCTCCTCCGGCAGGCCGAAGTCCGGCAGGCCGGCGATCACCCACAACTCGGCGGCAAAACGCCCGAAGCCCAGGGCGTACAGGCTCCCCGCCACCGCGTGGGCGAACCAGCTCATCCAGCCGGCCAGGAAGCCCTGCGCGCCGCCCAGTGCCTCCTTGACCCACAGGTAGCCCCCGCCCGCCTCCGGGAAGGCCGAGCCAAGCTCAGCGTAGGCCATTGCCGTGAACAGGGTGACCACGCCGTTGAGCAGGAAGGCCAGGATCAGGCCTGGGCCGGCCAGGCCAGCAGCCACTCCGGTGAGCACGAATATTCCGGCGCCGATCATGCCGCCGATGCCGATCATGGTGATATCCAGCAGCCTGAGGTCGCGGCTCAGCGTGACCTCAACGTTGCCCCCGTTGGCAGACCGCCTTGGATGCGCCATATGTTCGGTTTACCTTGTCTGGATTTGGATGAAAGCCCTCTGAAGCGAATAAAAGCAACGCTATTTTAAAATGATCCATGCCCCGCTGCAATTGGTAAAAGCGTCCAGAGCAAGCCTTGAGGGGCTGTGCATGATTGCCCCGGTCGGCTACATTGCACAGGCTCCCGACCCATTGGTTGTGCAGGTTTTGGGTTCTGCCGCAGGGGGTGGCCCCTGGGCGGTGGGGGCGCTCACTCGTCGAAGAGCACGCCCACGCTGCGCCCTTCGTGGGAGCGGATGATCACCTCGCTCAGCAGCGGGGCGACCGACAGGATGGTCATGTTGGGCAGCCGCTTCTCCGGCGGCAGGGGGACGGTATTGGTGGTGATGATCTCTTTGACCGGCAGGCTGGCCAGCCGCTCCACCCCGTCAGCGCTCAGGATGGGATGGGTGAAGGCCAGGTAGATGTCCTGCGCGCCGCGCTCCTTGACGATCTGCACGGCGTTGGCCACGCTCTTGCCCGTGTTGACCTCGTCATCGACCAGGATGACGTTCTTGCCCGCCACGTCGCCGATGAGCGCCATCAGTTGGGGGTTTTCGACGTTACTGCTGCGGCGTTTTTCCACGAAGGCCAGCGGGCATTGCAGGCGGTTGGCGTAGTTCCGCGCCCGCTTGGCGTAGCCCAGGTCTGTGGTGACCACCACCGCGTTCTCGATCTGCCTGTCAGCCAGATAATCGCTGAGCAGGTAGAAGGCGGTCAGCACGTCGCCTGGAATCTTGAAGAAGCCCTGAATCTGGCCGGAGTGCAGGTCGATGGTGATGTAGCGGTCGGCCCCGGCGACCTGGATCATGTCCGCGATCAGGCGGGCGGTGATCGGGACGCGGGGCTGGTCTTTTTTGTCGGAGCGCGCGTAGCTCAGGTAGGGGATCACGGCGGTGATGCGCCCGGCGGAGTCGCGGTGGAAGGTATCCAGCATGATCAGCAGTTCCATGATGTTGTCGCTGACCGGGGAGGCCATCGTCTGCACCAGGTAAACGTCCTGTCCGCGCACGCTCTCATGAAGGCGAACGAAGATGTTCTCGTTGGAGAACTTCACGCGCTCGTAGCGGCCCGGCACCAGGCCCAGGTAGTTGACGATCTCGTGGCCAAGCTCCTGGCTGGCCGAGCCACAGAAGACCTTGATCTCGCCGTACAGGTTGCGCTCCGGCGCAGGCTCGTGATGGCGGACGTATTTGGTCCCTGGGACCTTGTGTGCGTGCAAATCCATGGTGTGCTTGCTCCTGCCTGTGCGAACTCGCATGGGGATGGGGGCTGCCACTGGCAGCAGGCGCTAGCCGGTGTCATATGTCCCGTTGAGCAGGCGCTGGACCGCCGTATTGGGGTCCAGATCGCGGGCGACGAGCTGATCGATCACAGCGCGCAGGGTATCCGGCGCGATGCGCTGCAACAGGCGCGCCAGCAGGGCTTCCTGCAGGCGGCTCCTCAGCTCTGCTTCCAGGCGCTGCCGCTGCCGGCGCTGCAACTCCCCGCTGCGTTGCAGGGTCTCGCGGTGGGCGTCCAGGGCTTGCATCAACTGGGGGACCCCCGTCCCGTCCAAGGCGACGGTCTCGATGATCGGGATTTCCCAGCCGTCCGGCTGCGGCCCGGTGGCGGGGGGCAGCTCCTCTGCCAGCAGGCGGCCATGGTGCCAGTGCTGGCGCGGACGGTGGCCGCTCAGCTCCAGCATAGCTTTGAGGGCGCGCACGGTGTTGCGGGCGTCCGGGCGGTCGGCCTTGTTCACCACCAGGATGTCGGCGATCTCCAGGATGCCTGCCTTGATGGCCTGGATGTCGTCGCCCAGGCCGGGCGCTTCCACCACGACGGTGGTCTGCGCCTCGCGGGCGATGTCCACCTCGCCCTGTCCTGCCCCCACCGTTTCGATGATCACAATGTCGTACCCGGCGGCGTCCAGCGCCCGGACGGCGTCGCCGGTGGCGCGTGCCAGGCCGCCCAGGCTGCCGCGCGTGGCCATGCTGCGGATGAAGACGCCGGGGTCTCCGGCCAGGTCGCGCATGCGGATGCGGTCGCCCAGAACCGCCCCGCCGGAGAAGGGGCTGGTGGGGTCGACGGCGACGATCCCCACGGTGCGCCCGGAGGCGCGGTAGGTTTTGGCCAGGCTGTTGACCAGGGAGCTTTTGCCCGTGCCCGGTGCGCCGGTGATGCCGACCAGGTGGGCCTGGCCGGTATGGGGATACAAGGCGGCCAGCGCGGCCTGCGCATCCTCGCTTTCGTTCTCGATATGGGTGAGCAGCCGGGCCAGTGCCCGCTGGTTGCCCGCCAGCAGACCACGCACCAGATCGGTCATCACGGCTCCGGCGAAGGCGCCACCAGGTGGCGGATTTGGGCGGTAATGTCGTCCGTGCTGGTTCCGGGGCCGAAGACGGCTGCGACGCCCATCTCCCGGAGGGCCGGGATGTCCTCGTCCGGGATGATGCCGCCGACGATGACCTTGACCTCTGGCAGGCCGTTGGCGCGCAGCAGCTCCAGAATGCGGGGGACGAGGGCCATGTGCGCCCCGCTCAGGATGCTCAGGCCGACCACGTCGACATCCTCCTGCAGGGCAGCCTCGGCGATCATCTCCGGGGTCTGGCGCAGGCCGGTGTAGATGACCTCCATACCGGCGTCGCGCAAGGCCCGTGCAATGACCTTGGCTCCCCTGTCGTGGCCGTCCAGGCCGGGTTTGGCGATGAGCACTCGAATTTTACGCGCGCCCATGAGCTATCCTTAAGTGCTATGTGCGGGGTTTACCTGCGGCCACATTATACCTGAATTCTTGCCGTCCTGAAACACAACACCGACCAAAATGATACCTGCCCGATGGCCGGGCGGAGGCGGGCTATGCTAAAATTGCGACAACGTATACAATACCTGACGGATACCGGACTAGCTTCATGGATGCTGCCTTGCGCCGTGCAGAGGTAGAGTCGTCCGCCACGCTGAAAGCCGACGGGCCGCCGCATGACCGCAGTTGGGTCGCGCGGGTGGGCCGGGTTTGGTCCGTTGTGGTGGCCCTGCTTGCCGTGGCGCTGCTGCTGGGCTACGGCTGGCTGGCCCTGCGCTGGCAGAGCCAGCCCTACCTGGGGATGCTTATCTCTCCCACGCTCACCGTAGAGGCCGTCACCGGTCTGTCGGGCAGGGCATGGCCCGCCTACGAAGCCGGTTTGCGTCCGGGAGATCGGCTGCTGGGCCTGGACGGCGTGACCCTGGACGCCGACTATCGGGTGGCGCGGCGGCAGGTGGCTGATCTGCTGGCTGCTCACCAGCCAGGGGACGCCATAGCCCTGGTTGTGGAGCGGCGTACCGGTGAGGATGGGGCCTCCGTAGAGGAGGGCAACCCGCGCTGTGTGGAGTCTGGGTCGGAGGGGGCGTGGGTCTGCACAACGACGGTGGCTCTGGCCCACTTTCCCCTGGTCGATTTTGCCAGCCAGTTTGGGGTGAGCTTCGGCGTCGGCGTGGTTTTCCTGGTGCTGGCCGGGCTGGTGCTGCGGGCGCGCTGGGGGCAGCCTGTGGCCCACCATATCGCGGCGTATAGCGCCGCCATGGCCGTGCTCACCGCCGGTACGTTCGATATCTACACCACGCACACGCTCAGTCCGTGGGTCCCCCTGGCGGCGATCATGCTGGTCGGCGGGCTGTTGATGACGCTGGCCCTCACCTTTCCCGGCGCGCTGACCGCTGTGCAGCGGCGGCCCTGGCTGCGCCTGGTCCCCCTGGCCGTCGCCCTGGCCGGGATGGCCTTTGTGGAGGCTTCCGCTCTGCCCCCGGACCCGGCAGCCTTCTGGCGTCCCTGGGAGCTGAGCGCGCTCTTCGTGCTTCTTGGCGCGGGGCTGTTCCTGCTCAGTCTGGTGCTCCGCCTGGGCCGGACCGCCTCGCCCGTGCTCAGGGACCAGTGCGCGGTTGCCCTGGTCAGCGCGCTGCTCTCCGTGTTGCCCCTGCTGGTCTGGTTGGTCGGTGGCGGCATGCAGCCCGCCGTGCCGCAGGGGAACACGAACCTGCCCTTCTCGCTGGTAACGCCTTTCTTCCTGCTGTTCCCGCTGGGGCTGGTCTACGCCCTCTCGCAGGATCAGCCGGTTCACGGCGATGCCATGCTGGGCCTGGGCACGGTGTATGGGATCATGGCCCTGGGGGTGACGCTGGGGTACGCGCTGCTGGTCACGGGCGTTAGCCTGCTGGTCGGCTCCGCGCTGTCCATGAATAACCCGTTGCTCGTCGCCGTCACCGTCTTTCTTGTGGCCTTGCTGTTCGTGCCTGTGCGCGACTTCCTGGAGCGGCGGGTTAACGAGACGTACTACCGCGCGCGCCGCCTCTACCAGCGCCGCGTGGAGAACCTGACCCAGGAGCTGGCCCGCGTCTCCACCCTGGGAGGGATCGTGGAGGCATTGCAGGCGCAGCTCCAGGAGACGCTGGACCCCGGCCACGTTTTCCTGTTTTTCCCGGACGACGAGACCGGGTATTACATCGCGCATGGCATCCCCCGCCCGGAGACCGATATCCGTTTTGCCCCGGACAGCCCGCTGGTTGCGCTGCTCTCCCGGCGCGCTCGCCCGCTCTATCTGGAGCCGGGCCAGCCGTTGCCGCCGGAGCTGGCCCCGGAACGCGCGCGGCTGGCCGTGCTGGAAGCGCCCGTGCTGGCTCCCCTGAGTGGGCGCGAGCGCCTGAGCGGCATCCTGGCCGTGGGGCCGCGCCGGTCGGGCGAGCACTACCAGGACGAGGCGCTGCATTTCATCCAGAGCCTGGCGGACCAGGCCGCCCTGGCCGTGGAGCGCGCCCTGGTGATCGCCAACCTGGAGCAGCGCCTGCGGGAGCTGGATGTCCTGGGGCAGGTGGCCCAGGCGGTGAACTTCACCGTCGAGTTCGACGACCTGCTGGAACTGATCTACGCCCAGACCAACCGCGTGATCAACGCCCCCAATTTCTACATTGTCCTGCGCGATCCACACATCGACGAGCTGTACTATGCTTTTTACTCCGAAAACGACGAGCGGCTGGGCGAGCGGGAGGGCGTGCGCTGGCGCATGGGGCGCGACCTGCTGAGCGAGATCGTACGCACGGGACAGCCGATGCGGGTGGAGAATTACGGCTACGAGGCCACCCGGCGCGGCAGCCATACCGGGCTGGAAAACCTCAACCTGAAGGCTTGGATGGGGGTGCCGCTCAACGCGCCGGGGCATACGCTGGGCGTGATCTGCGTGGGCAGCGCGGACCCGACCATCACCTACAGCGACGAGCAGCTCAAGATTCTGTGGCAGATCGCCGACCAGGCCGCCACAGCCATCGACAAGGCCCGCCTGTTCCGGGAGACCCAGGTGCGCGCCCGCCAGTTGACGGTGCTCAACGAGATTAGCACCCGGCTGGCGACGGTCTTCCAGGACCCCGACCAGTTGCTGAGGCTGATCACGGAGAGTGCGGTGAGCATCCTGGAGGCGGAGGCCGGCTCCCTGCTGATGATCGATCCGGAGACCGGCGAGTTGGAGTTCAAGGTAGCCATCGGCAGCGAAGGCTCCGACCTGGTGGGGATACGCCTGCCGCCCGGCACCGGTCTGGTGGGCACGGTGGCCGACCGTGGTGAGCCGCTGATCGTCAACGATACCACGCGTGACCCGCGCTGGTTTTCCGGCGTGGATGCCGATACCGAATTCCGCACGATAACGCTGCTGGCCGCCCCGCTCATCGCCTCCACCGGCGTGATCGGCGTGCTGGAGGTGATCAACAAGCGCGATGGCGGGGTGTTTGTGGAGGACGACAAGCGCCTGCTGACCACCTTCGCCGGGCAGGCCGCCATCGCCATCGAGAACGCCCGCCTGTTCCAGATGACGGACCAGCAGCTTGCGCTGCGCGTGCAGGAGCTGGACACCATGCAGCGCATCGACCGCGAGCTGAACGAGACGCTCGACTTGCAGCACGTGCTGGATATCACGCTGGACTGGGCGCTGCGCGAAAGCGAGGCTGACGCCGGGGCCATCGGCATGGTGGTGGACGAGCCGCCTGGTCTGCAGATCGTCACGCACTACGGTTATCCTGAGGAGGTGGCCCCACGTCTGGCGGAAAACTGGCCGCTGGGGCAGGGGGTCGTCGGGCGCGTGCTGCGCACCGGCAGGCCAGAGCTGGTCTCGGACGTCCGCCTGGACGAGGACTATGTGGAGGTCCTGCCCGGCGCGGGCAGCCAGATCGTTGTGCCGTTCTTCACCGGCGGCAAGGTGCGCGGCGTGATCATCCTGGAGAGCACGCGCCAGAGCGCCTTCAGCCTGCTGACGCTCGACTTCGTCAGCCGTCTGGCGGAGCACGCCAGCCCGGCCCTGGCCAACGCCAGCCTCTTCGCCCGGCTGGAGCGGGCCAACGAGGCGCGCAGCGAGTTCGTCGGCGTGGTGGCCCATGAGTTGAAGACCCCGATGACCAGCATCCGGGGGTTTGCCGATCTGTTGCTGGGCGGCGTGGTGGGGCCGCTCAACGAGCAGCAGAAGAATTTCCTCAGTACCATCCGCATCAACGTGGAGCGCATGGCGACCCTGGTTAGCGACCTGAACGATGTCACCAAGCTGCAGACGAACCGGATGAGCATGGAGATGGCGCCCATCGACTTCCGCGATGTGGTGTTGGAAAGCCTGCGCCCGCTGCAAAAGCAGATCGAGGACAAGGGCCAGTCGCTCAGGCTGCGCGTGCCGGAAAACCTGCCGCCGGTCTACGCCGATTACAACCGCATGATCCAGGTCCTGACCAACCTGGTCAGCAACGCGCACAAGTACACGCCGTCCGACGGCGTGATCACGATCTTCGCCGAGGCGGGCAGGAACGTGTGGGGTCCGGAGGGACCTGCCGAGGTGCTGCACTTCTACGTGCAGGATGATGGCATCGGCATCAGCCAGGCCGACCAGGAGCGACTCTTTACCCCTTACTTCCGCACCAACAACCCCGTGGCGCTGGAGCAGCCCGGCACCGGCCTGGGGCTGGTGATCGTGCGCGGCATCGTGGAGCAGCACGGCGGGCGCATCTGGGTGGAAAGCGCGCTGGGAGAAGGCGCTACGTTTCATGTCACCGTGCCACTGGCCTCGGCGGTCAGGGGCGCGGAGCCTGCGGCCCGGCAGGACGCGGCGGATTAGCCCGCACTTTTCCCGTTTTCCCGCTTGCTACATCACACCCTCACTCTGGATATCCACTGGCCAGGGCGGAGCGCACGCCTGCGTCATAGCGTGACAAAGCCCGCTCCCTCGGGGTCGAGGGAGCGGGTGGGTGGGGGGGAAGGGTAGTCGTCAAGGGGTGCTTGCCGTCCGGCTCGCCGTGGGCGTACTGCCTGGCGCACACCCCCTCTTTTGCTGTTTGAGGTGGCTTACATATACCATGGCTGGGGCGCAGAAAAACGCCCACTTTTTGGGGGGTAGCGCCTTGCTGTTTCAAGGTCGGGTGTTGATTAGCCGACGGGCAAGTGGCGAAGACCCCAGCGTCTTAGGGCTGGGGCCTTCGCTGGAGAGGGAAAGGGCGCAGCACCCTCAGGCCATCGTGATTTGGGGCAGGCCCTGCAACGATTGCTGGACCAACTCGCTGGGATATTCGTAATCCTCCAGCTCCCCGGACAGGTAGGATTCGTAGGCGGTCATGTCGAAGAAGCCGTGGCCGCTCAGGTTGAACAGGATCACGCGCTCCTGGCCCGCTTCCCTGGCTTCCAGCGCCTGGTCGATGGCGGCGCGCACGGCGTGGGCGCTCTCCGGCGCGGGGGCGATTCCCTCGTGGCGGGCAAAGGTCACCGCCGCCTCGAAGACCGGGTTCTGGTGGTAGGCCACCGATTCGATGATCCCCTGGTCGTGCAGCAGGCTGACCAGGGGGGCCATGCCATGGTAGCGCAGCCCGCCCGCGTGGATCCCCGGCGGGATGAAATCGTGGCCGAGCGTGTACATCTTGACCAGCGGCGTCATCTGCACGGTATCCCCAAAGTCGAAGCAATAGACGCCTTTGGTCATGCTGGGGCAGGCCATCGGCTCCACGGCAATGAAGCGCGCCCGCCTGCCTTTGGTCAGGTGCTCGCGAATGAAGGGGAAGAGCAGCCCGGCCATGTTGCTCCCGCCGCCCGCGCACCCGATCACCACGTCGGGGTAATCGTCGGCCAGCGCCATCTGGGCCAGCGCCTCCTCGCCGATGATCGTCTGATGCATCAGAACGTGGTTGAGCACGCTGCCCAGGCTGTACTTGGTGTCGTCGTTCCGGGCCGCGACTTCCACCGCCTCGCTGATGGCCACGCCCAGGCTGCCGGGGTTGTCCGGGTCTTTCTCCAGTATCTTGCGGCCAGCCTCGGTCAGGTTGGTGGGGCTGGCGTGGACGGTCGCGCCGAAGGTCTCCATCAGGTGGCGCCGGTAGGGCTTCTGCTGGTAGCTGACCCTGACCATGAAGACCTCGATCTGGACGCCGAAGAAGGCCCCGGCCATGGCCAGCGCGCTGCCCCACTGCCCGGCTCCGGTTTCCGTGGCGATCTTGCCGACTCCTTCCTCTTTGTTGTAGAAGACCTGGGCGACGGCGGTATTGGGCTTGTGGCTGCCCACGGGGCTGACGCCCTCGTACTTGTAGTAGATGCGGGCCGGTGTATCCAGCCCTTTTTCCAGGCGACGGGCGCGGAAGAGGGGGCTGGGCCGCCAGTGGCGGTAAACGGCGCGCACCGGCTCCGGGATCTCGATGTAGCGCTCGGTGCTGACCTCCTGCATGATCAGCGCCATGGGGAAGAGGGGGGCCAGGTCATCCGGCGTAACCGGCTGTCTGGTGGCGGGGTGCAGCACCGGGGTAGGCGGCGTGGGCAGGTCCGGTACGATGTTGTACCACGCCCTGGGCATCTGATCTTCGGACAACAGGTATTTGACGTGTTTGCTGTCGGGCATGTCTGCTACTCCTTTATGGTAATATGGTAACTGACAAGCGCTCGCCCTCACTCCATGCCATGAGGACGAGCGCTTACGCCAACAAAAAAGCCCGTCCTCTACATGAGGACGAGCCTGCTGCACTGGCCCGTGGTGCCACCTCGCTTGATCAGGCCCCGACGGCCCGATCCACTCTGGCCGGATAACGGCGGCGGCCCGGCGCGGCATTTCCTCCGCGCAACTCCCCGGTCCATTCGACGCCCGCTCTCGCGCCGGACCTCCCAGCCCATCGGGTCCGGCTCTCTGGGCGCGCCTGGCGTTTACTTTGCCGGTTCACAGTTGTTGGTCTGTCTCTGCGATGGTGACCATCATCATAACGGTAATGGCCGGGGATGTCAAGCATTGTGGCCTGCGTTTTTTGCCGGTTTCGCCGTCGCCGGTTACGGGTTGGGTGGCTCGAATATGGCCTCCCCGATGTCGGCAATCGACTCGATGACCCGGCTGGGCCTGTACGGATAGCGGTCCAGGTCCTCCTGGGCGGTCACGCCGCTCAGGACCAGGATGGTCTCCATGCCGCTCTCCAGGCCGGCCACGATGTCGGTGTCCATGCGGTCGCCGATCATGACCGTGTCCTCGGAGTGAGCGCCCAGCTCCCGCAGGGCGGAGCGCATCATGAACGGGTTGGGCTTGCCGACAAAGTAGGGCTGCACCCCCGTGGCTGCCGAGATCATGGCGGCCACGGCCCCGCAGGCGGGCACTGCGCCGTGCTCCGTGGGGCCGACGATGTCCGGGTTGGTTGCCACGAAGCGCGCCCCCTTGCCGATGAGGCGCACGGCGGTGGTGATCTGGTCGAAGCTGTACGAATTGGTCTCCCCAAGCACCACGTACTCCGGGGAATGCTCGGAGAGCACGTAGCCGATCTGGTGCAGGGCGGTGGTCAGCCCCGCCTCGCCGATGACGTAAGCCGTGGCGCGGGGGCGCTGGCTCTCCAGGAACCTGGCCGTGGCCAGGGCTGAAGTGAAGATACGCTCGGCCCTCACGTTGAGGCCCATCGCTTGCAGGCGGGCCTGGTGGTCGCGGGGCGTGAAGCGCGAGTTGTTGGTGAGGACAAGAAAGGGCGCGCTGGCCGCGTTCAGCCTCTCCAGGAACTCGATAGCGCCGGGAACAACCCTGTTGCCTTTGATCAAAACACCATCCATATCGATGAGGAAAGCTCTGCTCATGCTGCCCCCTGGTGAGTTCTTTTAATGAGGGCGTTCCTGCCCGGCGCTGTGTGGTGGGTTTTCCGGCGGGTGACGCCGAACAGCGCACAGGCGCAGGCCGGGCAGCGCCCTGTTGCCTGGGACCCAAGCATAACATGGCCCGTGGCGGTTGCCCACAGTAGCAACCGGTGGAGCAGATGACGTAAAGTGGCCCCCATCCCCCGACCGCTTCCTCCACAGGGAGGGAAGGGGAGCCAACTGCTCATGCCAGCCGGGCGACAGTCCGCCAGAACCAGAACATACGCCACCTGCTCAATGAACTGGTATAAGAAGCGCCGGGCCGGAGGAAGCACCCCCGGCCCGGCAGTCGCGCTCTATACCGCTGGTGGCGGCCCGGCTAGCGCCCGATGCCCAGGCTGCCGCCAAAGGCGGCGGAGATCTGGGCGTAGATGTCGGCGATGGTCGCCACGTCTCCTTCGTAGAAGATGCCGTTGGTCGTCAGGGCGATGTGCTCCAGCACGTTCTGGGCGGCGTCCTCGCCGTAGGCGATGGTGTACACCGCTGCCCCCGACGCCTGCAACACCTGGACGAAGGCAGGATCATCGGGGCTGTTGAAGTTCTGGCTGGCCGTATCCTGGCCGTCGCTCAGCACGACTATGGCATTGCTTGCGTCGGAGCGGCGGGTCTTGAGCAGGTCTTGCGCCGTGAAGGCGATGCTGTCGTAGAGCGAGGTCCCCCCGCCCGCCGTGATGCTATTGATGCTGTTGATGATGGCGTCCCGGTTGTCGCCGACGCGCTGGTTGGGGACCAGCACCTGCGGAAAGTCATGGAAGACGATCACGGTCAGCCGGTCGTCCGCCCCCATCTGGCGGACGAACTCGATGGCCGAGAGCCGCACCTGGTTGATCTTGGCCCCTTCCATGCTGCCGGAGATATCCAGCACCATGGCCAGGTTGACATCGCGGCGCTGGGCCTGCCACAGGTCCTGGATGGCGAAGACAGTCCGCGCCGCCGAAGGAGCGAAGACGCGCGCCGGCTGCTGGGGGTCTGCGCCGTAGGCCTCGTCAATCGGCGGGCCGGGTGGCACGGCATCGTTGACCGGGCGCAGGCCATATTCCAGCGCGCGCTGCTGGGCGGGCACGTCCGTCAGGTAGGCCAGGAAGGTCTCCGCCGCGCCGGTTGTGACCGCGTCCATGTCCGCGCGGACGCAGGTGGGGTAGGTGGCCACAAAAGTGCCCTCGAAGGGGTAAATGGCGACCAGGCGCGGGTCGCGCGCGCCCTGGCTGATGACCGCGTTTTCGTAGACGACCGCCGCGTTGAGGTAGGTGATGCCCCGGTCCAGCATGGTGTTGCCCAGCAGGCGCGTATCCGGGCTGAACCAGGAGACGGCGCTCTCGAACGCGCCAACCGAGGCCTGCACGATGGGGTCTTCCACGTCCTCCACGCCGATCTGGGCGGGGCTGGCCTGGGCGGCGTAGACCAGCGCCAGCAGGGCGTGCACGCCGCTATCCGAGAGGCCGGGGTGGGCGTGGCCGATGCGCAGCGTCTGGCCCCATTCGCCGCCGCTGTAGTAGGCCCAGCCGGTCGGGTCGGCGGCCAGGCTGGCCACGTCCAGCCAGCCGAGCGTGCGGCCCGGCCAGCCCAGGGCGCGGGCCACCGGCTCCCACATGGCGATAACCAGCGGACTCTCCGCCACGCTGATGCAGTTGGGCAGGAAGTAGGCGTTCCCGGCCTCCTGGTGCAGCACCTCGCGCCAGGTGGGGTCGGCGGCGGTCCATAGCTCCGGCAACGGCTGGCCGCCCACCATATCGCTGACCGCCTGCCCGGCGTCCGCCGCGCTGGCTTCCACCCAGATCGGGCGTCCGTCGCTGGCCTGGATGCTGCGGCTGTTGAAGTCCACGGCGGCGGCGGTGGCCCAGTCGGCGATGCTGGTGCTGAAGGTCCAGCGCAGCACCAGCGCGTTGCTGGCGGGCCTGTCGCCGGTTTGCCGGGCGCAGGAAGCCAGCGCAACGACGGCGATCAGGCTGAGCAGGGCTGCCCGTTTGAGGATGTGCTTTGCAGGCATAGATAGTTCCCTCCCGCCTGGCCTAGCGCCCGACCGTGATCAGAGACATCTCGACGTAGCGATCCAGCGCTTGCAGCTCCGGGTCCTCCGTGTGGCGGCGCTCCTCCGGCGGCAGGGTTGCTTCGATGACGAAGCGGGCCGGGTCCAGCCCCTGGCTGACCAGGTAATCCACCACCGCCTGGGCGCGGGCCAGGGCGAAGTCGTAGATTTCCTCCTCGGTGAAGGTCCCTTCCGGGCCGGGCCAGGCCGAGGAGCCGGTCACGCGCAGGAAGATGCCCACGCTGCTGCTCATGATCGGGATCACGCAGTCGTCCAGGATGCGCCGCGATTCGAGCGTCAGCTCTGCCGACTCCGGGAGGAAGGTGAAGCTGCGGCAGGGCAGGATGCCCAGCGTCTGGCCGGCCTGCGGGTCGATGCCGGTCAGGTCGGGCCGGGCGCTCAGGGAGAAGGAATCGTTGATCGGCGTGGCGCTGGTTTGTAGCTCCGCGCGCGCCCCTGCCTCCAGCACAAAGCGCGGGTCGATGAGCGTGGCCGGGTCGTCCTCCGGCACGCTGACGCCGGAAGCCGCCCACACCCGCCGCGCCGTCGTCAGCCGCTGGATGAGGGGGGCGGTGTCGCGCATCACGGTCAGGTTATCGTCCAGGTCGGCCTGCGCGATGTGCTCCAGCCAGGCGGTCAGGTCATCGCTGGCCGTCTGCGGGTAGACAAAGCTCCAGTCGTTGTGCCCCCAGGCGGCGATGTGCTGCGCTGCCGTGTCGAAGTCCTCCATCTGGGCGCGCAGGGTCTGGAACCAGGCGTTGTGGAAGGCCTGCACGAGCTGTGTCTTGTTCTGGGCGGCCTGGCGGGAGGTGACGATCACGTCGATGATGATGCGCATCTGCTCGGAGCTGAGCAAGGGCTGGCCGCCGCTCTGCTCGGCCTCGTAGATATCCGGCTCCCAGCCGGAGACGACATCGGCCTGCCCCCGATTGAAGGTCGCCACTGCTTCGGAGACGGTATCGACCGGGATCAGCGTCACGTCGAAGCGGGGGTTGAGCCGGGCCACGTTGAGGGCAAAGAGCACGAAGTACTCGCCCACGCTGCCCCGCGAATAGGTGATGCGCTTGTCCCGCAGGTCGTTGATGGTGGGCACGTCCCGCGCCCAGATCTGGTCGGCCCCGGCGCTCTCGTCCACAATGGTCGTGATCAGGCCCGCGCTGCTCAGGGCCACGCTGTCCAGCGTGGTGAGCAGGCAGTCCCACTGGCCGGAGCGCAGGGCGCTGACGCGCCCCTCCTCGGAGATCTCGTAGTCGGGCATGCCGTCCAGCCCGAAGGGGACCAGCCCCAGGTGGAAGCCGTTCTGCACGTCAATGCCCGCCACCATCATCTGTTGCAGCGTGAAGTAGCTGCCGAAGGCGTCTGCCGCGCAGATGTAGCGGGGCAGGCCGTCGTTGAGGTTGGCTCCCTCGGCGAAGATCGGCTCGGCCACCACGGGTGGCTCGGTCGGCGGCACGATGACCGCCACCGTGGCCGAGGGGACTGGCGTGGGGCCTTCAAACGCGCCGGACTGTGCCAGCAGCGCGGCGATGATGATGACCAGCGCCGCGACGATGATGAAGAAAAAGAGTACAATCCGTCCTCGGTTCATGGGGTATCTCCTGCGTTGCATGGTGGCTGGTGGGCAGCCTCCCGCTCACCGGGCGTGATGTGACCATTTTTATTGAATACCAGCATACCGCCGCCTGCTACCCCTATATATGGGGGGTTGTAACCGCCCGGCTGGCGCGCCGCGCGCCTGGGGGTGTTGTATCCCTCAGCCAGGGGGTGTGTAGCCCAGCAGCTCCAGAATCTCGTCGTAGCTCTGGCCGCCCAGCACCCGGTATTGCAGCGCGCCGTCGGCCCCGGCGGAGATGATCAGCTCGGCGGCCTCCGGCAGCAGGCAGTGCTTGACTCCCCGCACCCCGCCCAGCATCTCCTGGTAGCAGCCGATTCCGAAGAAGCCGATGTAGAGGTCCTGCGTCTCGGCGGGCAGGTAGAGCGGGCCGTGCTCCGGGCGGGTGGGGTAGATGTCGTCGCCGTCGCAGGTCAGCCCGCCCAGCCGCACCTGACGGAACGGCCTGTCCAGGTGATTGAGCGGCAGCACCAGGAACTCCAGCCCCAGCGCCCAGGCGTCCGGGAAGGCGCTCATCACGCTGCCGTCGATCAGATACCAGGGCAATGCGGAGCTGTTCTCCTTGGCTTTAAGCACGCGGAACAGGTGAAAGCCGTGCTCGGCGGTGGTGTAGCGGCCATACTCGCCCACCATGGCCGGGGCGGGAATCCCCTCCGCCTGGCTGGTTTCCCTGGCTATGCTCAGCATTTGCCGGATGAAGCCCGCATAGTCGAAGGTGCGCAGGTCGCCGATGGCGGCGGGGAAGCCGCCGCCCCAATTGTATTGGCTGAGCGTGGGGTAGGCCCGCGCCAGCTCCGCGTAGAGGCGCAGGCTGGCCCGGAATCCCTGTAGCCAGCCGGCGGGGTCACTGCTGATGTCGCCCTGCATGGCGTGGTACATGACCAGGGTCAGGTTGGGCGCTTCTGCGATGCGCTGCGCCGCCTGGTGCATGGTTGGCACGTCCATGCCAAAGCGGCTATCGGCCCGCCGGATGCTATCCTGGTCGCGGGCGTGCTTGTCGATCTTCTGGCGCAGCCCAACCCGGAAGCTGAGGCCCGATTCGATAAACGGCCCCAGTTCGTCCAGGTCCTCGAAGACGGGGATGACGTTTTCGAAGCCGTCTGCCCGCAGCCGGATCAGCTTCTCCGCGTAGACCGACCCCGGCACTTTGAAGCCGTTGTTGATGGCCCAGCGGTCGCGCGGCATCCAGCCGCGATCCAGGCAGTAGCGCACGATGTCCACGTCGGCGGCGGAGCTGGTCTCGTAATGCGCGCCCGCCGCCAGCGCCGTGCGGGTGACCTCCTCCGCGCTGTTGGCCTTGGAGGCGAAAGCGTAGTGGAAGGGGGCCGGGTAGCCGACGGCCTGCGCGGCCTGGGCGAACCACCTGCGCATGGCTTCGATCTGGGCCGTGATCTTGGGCAGGTAGACGACCTCCAGGGGGCTGCCCAGCGGCGCTGGCTGGCCGGGCAGGGTTTCGGTTATGAGGCGGACCAGCTCGACATCCCGGAAGAACAGCCGCCCGTTGCGCACCTGCAGGTCGTTGCTCAGCGTGGCCCCCTCAGGGTAGGGGGGCGGAATCAGTTGCCCCATTGCTCGTCTTCCTCTGCAGAAAAAATTGCGTCCAGCCCTCCGGGCGACCGTTTCCCCTTTTGGGCAGGGGGCGTTTCCCGAACAGGCTACATGGTAGGCCGGAAGGGGCAGAAGATCAAATCGCCTCCCGGCAAGGCAGGCTCCCCTGAGCACTGCGCAGCAGGGGAGCCTGGGCATGCCTTTTTGCCAGAGGGCGCCGGATCAGCCGTCGGACTCTTCGCTCACGTCCTCCGTTGCGACTGGCGCTTCCTCCGGGGTTTCCTCGGTGGCTTCTTCGGTCGCTTCCGCTTCGGCTGGCGTCTCCTCAGTGGCTTCTTCTGTTGCTTCCGCTTCGGCGGTCGCCGTGGCCTCGAACTCGGCGGTGGCGGTTGGCGCGTATTCAGCGGTAGCGGTCTGCTCCACCTGGGCCGTTGCCGTCTGCTCGACCTCGCTGTACGGGTTAGGGGTGGGGAAGGGGGTCGGCGTCGCGGTGGGCGGCGGCACGTAGGGCGGCTCGGCGATCAGGTTGAGCAGCGCGTCGACCGAGGTCTTGGGCAGCAGGTAGATGGTGGCTTCTTCGTCCCCCTGGCGCAGCGCGTAGTAGCGGTTGCCGGTGGGGTTCTCGTTGCCGATGTGGACCTCGTAGGTAGCCTCTTCTGCCCCCTCGGCCCGCAGGGTATAGGCTGGCTCCTCCAGGCCGAAATCGGCCAGGTTTTCGGCGGTGAAGCTGTCGTCGGCGGTCAGGGAGGCGAAGTCGGTGGCCGCCTGGGCGGCGGCGTCCTGGTCGGTGGCGCGCTCGGTGCTGTGGGTGGCTTCCTCAATGCGCCACGCGCCGCCCTCATCTTTGCTCAGGACCGTCTGTTCGTCATCTGTGTTATTGAGGAGGCTCAGGCGCGTCAGCGCCTCCGCCGACAGGCCTTCAAAGAGCGCTCCCCCGCCGCCGCTGGCCGGGGTTGGCGTGCCCTCGTCCGGCGCGGAGGCGATGTTGTTGAACACCAGCACGGCGGCGATGACCAGAATGCTCGCCACGATCAGGATGATCGTGCCTCGATTCATGCGCATGTTTGGCTTATCTCCTTCGCTGCTAAGGGGCAACCCGCCCTGTCTGCCCGGTGGTTAGCGGGTGTAACCACGAGCGGCTAGGCGTGGTTGCGCTCCCGGTTGGTCCACCACACCAGAGCACCGATGCCAAGGATGCCGAACGGGATGACGAAGACCGTGAGGACGTTGATCGTATTGAGCGTATCCGTGCTAGCGAATATCGGCACGTCCTGGGGACGCTGGGTGACGGGCACGGTCACCTGGCGGAAGAAGTCGTTGAAGTGCGTCACCCACACCATGCTGTTGAACGCGGCGTCCAGGTTGGCTATGCCGATGCCCAGCGCGTAGCTGTCCGCCGCAATGGAGGCGCTGCCGAAGAGGACGACCCGGGCGCCGGTCTCAGTGTTTTCGGCGGCGGCGGCCAGCACAAACGGCCCGGTGGGGTCGGTCTCCGCCTGGGCGATGTCCCCTTCCAGCACGGCGCTGATGTCCGTCTTGCTGTAGGAGGCCGGGCTGGAGCGGGCGATCTCGGTCACCGTGACGTTGGGCGGCGGCTCCGGGGCGACCTCGATGCTGTGCGGCGCTTCGAAGATCAGCCCATTCTGGCCGTTGGCAAAGGTCGAGGTGATGTAGTGGCTGCGGTCGAAGTCTGTGGCAACCGGGATCAGCGGCGACTGCACGGCCTGGGTGCGGTCCAGCACCACGTCGTTGCGGAAGCGCAGCCCAAAGGCCTGGTACAGGTAGTCGGAGAGGGCGTCCCCGGTGGCCAGGGAGTGGTTGTCCTGGACGCTGGGCGAGGCGAACAGAATCAGGTTGCCGCCGCCGTCCAGGTAGTCGGTCAGGAAAGCCAGTTGCTCCTCGGTCAGCGGCTCGTTCCCGCCCGTGAGGATCAGCACCTGGCCATCTATCGTCGGGTCGTCCAGGTCGATCGCGCTCTCCGGGCTGATCAGGTCGAAGAAGGAGATGGTCTCCACCGTCCAGCCGAAGCGGTCGCGGAAGTCGTCGCGCAGGACGGTCAGGTTGCTGTCCAGCTCCAGCCCGCCCTCGGCGGCCAGAAAGTAGGCCCGGAAGTCGCCGGAGGCGGCCACGTTGAGGATGGCATTGGTCAGCTCCTCCTGCGTCAGGAAGTTCACCCGTTCGGCCTCCTCGACCACCGGCTCGCCTTGCTCGTCCAGGGGGACGACCACAAGCTGGCCGGCGCGCTCCACGCCGTACTGCTCGGCCAGCACCGGGTTGCGGTCCGGATCGACGAATTCGTAGCTGATCTTGCCCTGGCTGGTCCGGGCGTAGTCCTCAAAGAGCACGCTGTCCTGGTCGCGCCGCCCGGCCTGGGTGTTGCCATAAAAGGCCAGAATCCTGATCTGGGGGGTGTTGGGGTCCACCCCCAGCCCTTCGATGGCTTTTTGGGAGGCCTCCGTCAGCGAGAACTCGTCGCGCTCGGTGAGGTCCACCCGGACATCCAGGCCCTTGACCAGGGTGTAGGCAGCCGTCAGGGCCATCAGGAAGACGACCGTCACCACGAAGCTGGTGCCGCCGTAGCGGACGGTGCGCCCGGTGAGGGCCGCTTTGGCCTGTTCCGGGGCCAGCAGCACCCAGGCGAACAGGCCGATCAGGATCAGGCCGATGCCTGCCCAGCCGAAGACGCTGCTGAACCCCGGCTGGGTGAGGAACACATACACCACCACCAGCGCCCCCACCGCCATCAGCAGGAGGGGGATTTGGGTGGGGATAGCCGTTTGTCTCGGTTCTGTTTTGTGCGTCATGATCGCCACCGCCGTGTTTCCACTATGCGCGTTGTGATGAACAACGCGCCCACCATCATGAAGACGAAGTAGAGCACATCCTCGGCGCGGATGATGCCACGGGCCATGGTGACGCCGTAATGGGATTGCAGGCCCATCTCGCGGATGAAGTCGCTGGCTCCGGAGAGGCCCGGCTGGTCGGAGATCCACATGGCTGCCACCTCCGCCAGGTACAGCACCAGCACGGTGGCCGCGCCCAGGAAGGCGGCCACGATCTGGTCTTCGGTGACGGCGGACCAGATCATGGTGACGGCCAGCACAGCGCCGCCGTACAGCCAGGCCCCGAAGTAAGCCCCAAAGGCCGCGCCGTCATCCGGCACGCCGACTCGCTTGAGGATGAGGTGGTAGAACAGCGTGATGACCAGCAGCGCGGTGTAGTAGGTCCAGGCGGCCAGGAACTTGCCGGTGATGAAGTGCCAGTCGCTCATGGGCAGGGTCATCAGCACTTCCAGCGTGCCCTCCCGGCGCTCCTCCGCCAGCAGGCGCATGGTCAGCAGCGGGCCGATGAGGAACAGCAGGAAGGTCAGCAGGCCGGGGACGTAGGTGGAATCCGCCGGGAATTGCTGGTTGGCCTGGCTGAGATAGGCGTTGAACAGCACGCCGACAAAGAACAGCAGGGCAAAGGCCACGCCGTAAGCAATCGGCGAGCGGAAGTACAGCCTCAGCTCACGCTTGTAGACGGCCCACACTTTGCTCACGATGCCACCTCGCTTTCTTCTGGCGTTTCTTCAGGCAGGGTGGGGGGCGGGGACCCGGTCTCCGCCGTCTCTTCCTCGTAGCGCGTCAGCTCCAGGAAGATCTCCTCCAGGTTGACGGCCAGGGGGCGCAGCTCGATCAGCTCCCAGCCGCCCTCAACCAGGGTGCGGGCGATCTCCGGGCGCGGGTCAACCTCCGCGCTGATCGGTGTGGCCAGGATGCCGTCCATGCTCGGCTCGACCTGGGCGAGCGTGGGCAGCGCCTGAAGGGCCTTGATGGCCGCCTCCACCGCGCCGTTGGTCTGGTTGAGCCGCACCAGCACGCGCCCGCCGCGCTCCAGCCGGGTGCGCAGCTCCGCCGGGGAGCCTTGCGCCACGATCTGGCCCCGGTTGATGATCACCACCCGGTCGCAGACCTGCTCGGCCTCAGACAGGATGTGCGTGCTGAAGAGCAGCGTCCGGTCCTGGCCCAGTTGGCGGACCAACTGGCGCACCTCGATCACCTGGCGCGGGTCCAGGCCGATGGTTGGCTCGTCCAGAATCAGCACCTGCGGGTCGTGGAGGATGGCCTGGGCGATGCCCACGCGCTGCCGCATGCCTTTGGAGAGGTGGCGTATCTGGCTGTCGGCGCGCTGGGACATGCCCACCTGCTCCAGCGTCTCCGCGATCTTCTGCCGGGCGTTCTGGAGGCCGCGTATCTCGGCGATGTAGGCCAGGTAGCTGCGCGGGGTCAGGTCCCGGTAGAGGGGGACGTTCTCCAGCAGGTAGCCGATGTGCTGGCGCACCTCCATGCTCTGCTCGAAGACATCGTAGCCGGCCACCACGGCCCGGCCCGAAGTGGGGGGCATGTAGCCGGTGAGCATGCGCATGGTGGTGGTTTTACCGGCCCCGTTTGGCCCCAGAAAGCCCGTCACCTGGCCGGGATGGGCCTGGAAAGAGATGTTGTCCACCGCCGTAAAACCACCATAGCGTTTGGTCAGGTTCTGCACTTCGATCATGGTTTTCGCTTCCTTGTGGAAGGTTGCCGCCTGGTAACACAAACCTCACGGAACGGAGGGGATTCTACCTCGCCAGCCCCAGGCGGGGATGAGCATTCGCTGAAGTCCATACAAACGCCGGGATGGGTGCGTCATCCCGGCGCATGCCATGTTCTCCTGGGGCGGTTCTGCTTTTCAGATCAGCAGCCCCATCGGATTCTCGACCAGCCGCTTCATCTCCTGGAGGAACTCAGCAGCCTCCGCGCCGTCGCTCACCCGGTGGTCGACGCTGATCGTCACCTTCATGCGGGTTCCGATGCCCAGGGTGTCGTCTTGCTTCACCACCGGGACGCGCCTGGCCTCGCCGACGGCCAGGATGGCGGCCTCCGGCGGGTTGATGATGGCGGCGAAGTGCTCCACCTGGTACGGCCCCAGGTTGCTGACGGTGAAGGTGCTGCCCTCCACGTCTTCCGGCTTGTAGCGGCCTTCACGGGCGCGGGCGATCTTCTCCTTGTTGGCGGCGGCCAGCGCGCCCAGGGCCATTTTGTCCGCGTCGTGGGCCACCACGTTGATCAGGCCGCCTTCTGGCAGGGCCACGGCGATGCCGATGTTGATCCGCTTGTGGCGGACGGTGTTCTCTCCGTAGTAGTGCGCGTTGAGGTTGGGGAAGCGGCGCAGCGTCAGCGCCGCCGCCTTGACGATCAGGTCGTTGACGGTGATCTTGGGGGCATCCTCCGGCAGGCTGGCGTTCAATTGCTGGCGCAGGGCCAGCAGCGCCTCCACGTCCATCTCCGTGGTGACGTAGAAATGCGGCACCTGCTGCTTGGAGAGGGTCATGCGCTGGCCGATGCGCCGGCGCAGCTTGCTGGTCTCCACGACTTCCACATCGGGGCCGCCGGGCAGCTCGCCGTAGGTCGCGGCGGTGGGGACGCCGGGCGCGGCGGGCACGGCAGGCGCGGCTGCCCTGGCCGGGGGCTTGAATTCTTCCACGTCTTTGCGCACGATGCGGCCACCGGGTCCGGTCCCCGTCACCTGGCGCAGATCGATGCCCTTTTCCTCGGCGATGCGGCGGGCCAGCGGGCTGGCCTTCACGCCGCCTGGGTAGCCCTTGCCATCCTCTGAGGGCGGGGCCGGGGTGGGGGGCGCCGCTTCGGCGGCCTCTGGCTGCTTGGCTTCAGCCTGTGGCGCTCTTTCCGTTGCTTCCGTTGCTGTTTCTGCTTCCGCTTTGGCGGGTGGGGCAGCGCCTGCTTCCGGCACGGCCTCGCCCTCTTCGCCCACATAGGCAATGACCTCGCCCACCGGCACGGCGTCGCCTGGCTCGGCGAGCAGCTTGAGGATTGTCCCGCTGGCGCTGGCTTCGATCTCCAGGGTGGCCTTGTCCGTCTCGATCTCGGCGATGACCTCGCCCTGCTCGATGTGGTCCCCCACCTGCTTCACCCAGTTGACCAGCGTGCCCTCGGCCATGTCAAAGCCCAGCTTGGGCATTTGAATCGCTTCCGCCATCAGAGCACCTCTTTCACTGCATTGACAACCTTCTGTGCGTCGGGCAGGGCCATCTTCTCAGCGTTGGCCGCGTAGGGGAGCGGCACGTCCAGCGCGCTGACCCGCTTGATGGGGGCATCCATCCAGTCGAAGACGTGCTCCTGGAGCTGCGCTGCCACCTCCGCCCCGGTGTTGAACATCGGCAGGCTTTCCTCGACGATGACGCAGCGGTTGGTCTTCTTGAAGCTCTCAAAGGCCGGTTCCAGGTCCAGCGGACGCAGCCAGCGCAGGTCCACGATCTCGGCTTCAATGCCGTCTTGCGCCAGCATATCCGCTGCCTGGGTGCACCATTCCACGCCCTTGCCATAGGTGATCAGGGTGACATCCCGGCCCTCTCGTTTGATGTCGCTCTTGCCGATGGGCAGCAGAAAGTCCTCATCATCGGGGACGGGGGAGCGCCGCTGCAAGAGGGTGGCGTTTTCCACGAAGAGCACGGGGTTGTCGTCGCGGATGGAGGCCTTCAGCATGCCTTTGGCGTCGTAGGCGCTGCCGGGCACGGCCACATAGTAGCCGGGGAAGTGGGCAAAGACTGGCTCTGGGCTGTGGGAGTGGGTGGCGGCCAGTTGCCTGCCGCCCCCGCTCGTCGTGCGGACGACCATGGGCACGGTGAATTGGCCGTTGAACATGTAGCGGACCTTGGCCATGCTGTTGACGATGGCGTCCATGGCCACGAAGGCGAAGTTGATGGTCATCAGCTCGGCCACGGGGCGCAAGCCGGCCATGGCCGCCCCGACGGCAGCGCCCACGATGGCCATCTCGGAGATGGGGGTGTCTCGCACGCGCTTGGCCCCGAACTCGTCCAGGAAGCCGCGCGTGACGGCATACGTGCCGCCCCACACGCCGACCTCCTCGCCCATGATGAAGACACGCTCGTCACGGTGCATCTCTTCGCGCAGCGCGGCGCTCAACGCCTCGCGCATGGTGATGTTTTTCTCTGCCATGATTCTCTAACGCCTCTAATCAACGTATACGTGGCTGACCAGGTCTTCGTAGGTCAGCTCCGGGCTGTTCTCCGCGAATTCGACCGCTTCCTCGATCTCCTGAATTACGGCCTTCTCAATGGCTTCCAGGTCTTTTTCCACGTTCTTGTATTTCTCCATCAGCCTGTTGCGCAGCCGACCGATGGGGTCTTCGTCCTTGTAGCGGCTGACCTCTTCTTTGCTGCGGTAGCGCTCCGGGTCGCCCATGCTGTGGCCTTCGAAGCGGTAGGTCCGCGCCTCCATCAGGATGGGGCGGCTGTTCTTTTCGGCGTAGCGAATGGCCTTGCTGACGGCATCGTAGACCTCCATCACCTCCATGCCGTCGACGACCGGGCCTTCCTCCATGCCGTAGGCGGCGGCCTTCTTGACCAGCTCCGGCTGGCCGCTGGCCCGCTGCACGGCTGTGCCCATGCCGTAGCCGTTGTTCTCGATCAGCCACACCACGGGCAGGTCCCACACGGCGCTGAGATTGAGCGCCTCGTGGAAGTAGCCGATGTTGGTGGCGCCGTCGCCCATCAGGCAGAGGACCACGCCCTTTTCCTCGTTGTACTTCAGCTTCAGCGCGATTCCGGCAGCCATGGGCAGGTGCTGGCCCACCACGGCGTAGCCGCCCCAATACTTCCTGTCATAGTCTGCCAGGTGCATGGAACCGCCCTTGCCGCCGCTGACGCCGTCTCGCTTGCCCAGCATCTCGGCCATCACGCGCCCGGTATCCAGGCCCCTGGCCAGCGCGATGCCGTGGTCACGGTAGGCTGTGATCACGTGGTCGAAGTCACGCAGGGCCGCGGCAGCGCCAACGCCGGTGGCTTCCTGCCCGATGTAGAGGTGCAAAAAACCGCCGATCTTTCCCTGCTGGTAAAGCTCGGCGCATCGTTCCTCGAACCGTCGGATCAACACCATCTGGCGGTACCAGTCTAGCAAAGTTTCTTTGTTCGGTGTTGCCATGGGACTCCTCGACAGTAACGACATAAAAATGAGCGCTTCTCGCAACGCTCCTAGAAAAGTAAGACCCTGCTGCTAGTGGCAGAAGTTTACCGCAAAGGAAGACTACTTTGCAACCACTGCCGCCGGGGGTGGCCCGGCCCCGGATTCTATGCGTTTTCTTATGGTCGCCGTTCTGCCGCCGCTTTACAATGAGCGCCGGACCGGTCGGCTGGCGGCTATTCGGTTTGCGCGGTGTGTTGCGCCTTGGATAGTATGATTGACTTATTGACCAGACCAACATAAGGAGACCTTTCCCCCATGTACGACCTGCTGTTGACCCTGCATTCGCTTTTTCGCTGGGTGGTTGTGGTGGCCGCCCTGTTCGCGGTGGGGCGGGCCTGGCTGGGCTGGCTTGGCCGCCGGGCGTGGGCGCGGCTGGATGAGCGGCTGGGCCTGGCCTTCACCGTCAGCATGGATGTCCAGTTGCTGCTGGGGGCGCTCCTGTATTTCGTCAGCCCGCTTGTGCAGGGGGCTTTTCAGGACCTGGGGGCAGCCATGGGCAATCAGGGGCTGCGCTTCTTCACCCTGGAGCACTTCCTGCTGATGCTGATTGCGGTGGCGCTGGCCCATGTGGGGCGGGCCATGTCCAGGCGGGTGGAAGGGGACCAGGATAAGCACAGGCGGGCGGCGATCTTCTTTGGGCTGGCCGTCATCCTGGTACTCATTGCCATTCCGTGGCCGTTCCTGCCCTATGGCCGTCCGCTGCTGCGCCTGGGCGCTTGATGGCTGGAACGCCCCGGCTGGGGCTTCAGGGGGCGGGGCGGTGGAGGATTTGCATGAGGGTGGTCAACCCTTCTTGCAGGGTCTCCCCCAAGAAGACCCCTGGCAGCCGTACCCGCCACGATGGGTCTTTGCTGAAGATGCGCCCCCCATAGCAGATGGCCGGGCTGCCTTTTTCGAGCGCCTCCGGCATCCAGCGCGGCCAGTCCACGAGCGCCCTGGCGGTCTCTTCCGTCATGGCGATGAGGACGACTGCGCGCGGATGAGTGCCTTCCACAAAGTCCGCCAGATCGGGCAGGGGGACCGACTGTCCCAGGTAGGTTACCGGCCATCCCTGGCGGCGCAGCAGCACCCCCAGCATGAGCAGGCTGCCCTCGTGCCATTCGCCGGGGGCGCAGGCCAGAACGACCGGAGGCACTCTTTGGGTCGGCGGCCCGGTGACCATCCACATCAGCAGGCGGTGGCGCAGGAAGTTGGTGACCAGGTGCTCCGTGGCCACCCCGATCCGCCCTTCTTCCCAGGCCCGCCCGATGTCCTCCAGGGTGGGCTGGATGACCTCCAGAATCAAACTCTCCAGGGAGTATAGGGCCAGCGCCTCGCCCAGGATTTGCTCCGCCTGGCCCAGATCGTGGGCCAGCAGCGCCCCGGTGAGGCGGGCGTGGAAGGCGGCCAGGGAGGCCTCTGTTTCTGCGGTCGGCAGTTCCAGGCCGCCGGGGAGGGAGGGACGCGCCGCGCCGGTGGCAGCCAGCGGGGCTTCGGGGAGACGGTCTTCCCGTTCCAGGTGTTGCAGCGCGCGGATGGCCCGCCCGGTCTGCATGCCCTCGTCGATGCGCGCCTTGACCCATTGCAGGCGCAGAATCTCTTTCTCGGAGTACAGGCGGTGCCCGCCCCTGGTGCGCGCCGATTCGGGGAAGCCGTAGCGGCGCTCCCACACGCGCAGCGTGGCCACGGGGATGTCGGTCATGCGGGAGACAACCCCGATGTTGTAGAGGGGTTCTTCGCTGGGGTTAGGGTTTGGGTAAGTGGTCATGAAGGGTTTCCTTTATTGTGCAGCAATTATACTGGCGGGCCGCCATTGTGTCAAGATAATCTATGCAAAGTCCTGTCAAAATATTGACAATATGTGTGCAAAATGCTATGCTCTGCCCAGTTTTGGCTCTGGCTGGTTGGCCGCACTGATAATGGCATACAATAGTTTTGTGTGCCACCGTAGAACAGCAGTCGATATAAACGATGGAGGAGCAAGATGCGCTTTATGCTTACTGGCGGTTCCGGGCTGATCGGGCGGGCGCTGGCCGACAGCCTGGCTGCCGACGGCCACGAGGTCATCCTGTTAAGCCGGAGTCCGGGCAATGTGGTCGGCCTGCCGGAGGGCGTGCGGGCCGTCTACTGGGACGCACGCACCACAGAGGGCTGGGGGGAGCTGGTCGATGGGGCGGCGGCGGTGATCCACCTGGCGGGCGAGAGTCTGGCCGGGGATAACCTTTTCAATATTCGCTGGACGCCGGCCCGCAAGCGCCGCCTGTATGACAGCCGCGTGAAAACGGGGCAGGTGCTGCTGGAGGCCATCGAGGCGGCCAGGGAGAGGCCCGCAGTGCTCGTCCAGCAATCGGGCGTCAACTACTACGGGACCCGTGATGAAAACCCGGCCACCGAGGAGCACGGGCCGGGGGACGACTTCCTGGCGCGGCTGTGTGTGGACTGGGAGGGGGCCACCGCGCGCGCCGAGCGCATGGGCGTGCGGCGGGTGGTGACCCGCACGGCGGTTGTGCTCAGCGACAGGGGCGGCGTGCTGCCGCTCCAGATGTTGCCCTTCAGATTCTTCGTCGGCGGCCCCATCGGCAGCGGCAGGCAATGGTATCCCTGGATTCACATCCAGGATGAGGTGCGGGCCATCCGTTTTCTCATCGACAACCCGGAGGCCAAAGGGCCGTTCAACCTGTGCGCGCCGGGGGCGGTGACCAACGCCGAGTTCAGCAGGGCGCTGGGCCGCGCGATGGGGCGTCCGGCGGCCATTCCTGCGCCGGCCTTTGCCTTCAAGCTGGCTTTTGGGGAGGCCTCTATGCTCCTGCTGGAAGGACGGCGTATCATCCCGCAACGCTTGCAGGAGATGGGCTTCGAGTTCCGGTTCCCAGAAGTTGAGCCTGCGCTGCGGGACCTGCTTTCAGCATGATCTACCGCCACGTCTTCTGCGTGCGCGCGCCGCTGGCGGCGGTGGCGGACTTTCACCGCCGGTCGGGGAGCCTGAGCGCGATCACGCCGCCCCCTATAGTCATGCGCGTGCACCGCGCCCCCCAGGTGTTGGGTGAGGGCGACGAGATGGACTTCACCCTGTGGCTGGGGCCGCTGCCTGTGCGCTGGGTGGCCCGCATCGAGCAGATCAGCGAGGCGGGCTTTGTGGACCGCCAGGTGCGCGGCCCCTTCCGGCGGTGGGAGCATCGGCATACCTTTGTGCCGCTGGACGAGATGACCACCGAGGTCCACGACGAGGTTCAGGCGGAGCCTGGCGACGGGCTGTTCTGGAAGCTAGTCAGCCTGGCGATGTGGTTGGGGCTGCCGCTGCTGTTTGCCTACCGGGGGTGGCGGACGCGGCGTTTGCTGGGGCGGAGAAGTCGTTAGCAAAGAGGACAGGGATTTATCGGTATGGGTATGGAGCGCGTGGTTGTTATCGGGGCGGGTGTTGGTGGGCTGACGGCGGGGGCCATCCTGGCGCGCGCCGGGTTGGACGTGACCGTGCTGGAGGCGCAGGTTTACAGCGGTGGGTGCGCGGGCACTTTTTACCACAAGGGATACCGCTTTGACGCAGGGGCGACGCTGGCCGGAGGCTTTTACCCCGGCGGGCCTATGGAGCTGGTGGCGCGGGCTGCCGGGATCGAAGCCTGGGGAGGGCATGCCGTGCGCCCGGCGATGGTGGTGCACCTGCCCGATGGCGCAAGCATCGCCCGCTGGGGTGACGAGGCGCGCTGGGCAGAGCGCAGCGCGGCTTTTGGCGCGGAATCCCTGGCTTTCTGGCGCTGGCAGGAGCGGACGGCGGACGCCGTGTGGGACCTGGCCCTGCGCCTGCCTCCCTGGCCGCCGCAGAGCGCCCGCGAACTGCTGTCCCTGGCGGGGCGCGGCCTGGCCTGGCTGCGCGCGGACGGCGGGCGGCTCCACCCAAGCCTGGCCGCCGATGCCTGGCGACCGGTGGCCGCACACCTGCGCGGCGCGCCGGAGCGGCTGCGGCTCTTTGTGGATGCGCAGCTCCTGATCAGCGCGCAGACGACCGGCCCCTTCGCCAACGCGCTCTACGGCGCAGCAGCGCTGGACCTTCCCCGGCGGGGCGTGGTGCATTTTGAGGGTGGGATGGGCCACATCGCCGAGACGCTGGTTGCTGCGATCCGGCGCAATGGGGGACGGGTGCTGCACCGGCAGGAGGCGACGCGAGTCGTGATCGAGCGCGGACGACCGGTGGCCGTCGAGACCAGGCGCGGCGAGTCCTATCCTGCGGATGTGGTCGTCGCCAACCTGCCGCCCTGGAACGTCGCCCCCCTGCTGGGGGAAGATGCCCCGCACCGCCTGCGCGATCTGCCGCCCAGTCCTCGTGACGGGTGGGGGGCGTTTGTGGTCTACGCTGGCGTGGATGGCGCGGCCATCCCCCGTGACCTGCCGCTCCACCATCAGGTCGTAGCTGGCGAACCGCTGGGCGAGGGGAACAGCGTGTTCCTCTCGATCAGTCCGGCCTGGGATCGTGGCCGTGCCCCGGCGGGGCGGCGGGCGGTCACCTTGAGCACACACACGCGGCTGGCCCCCTGGTGGGATGCCCACGCCCACGACCCGGAGGCTTACGAGGCCCGCAAGGCCGCTTACACGGAGCGCGTGCTGGCCGTTGCCGGGCAGGCCCTGCCCGGCCTGCGGGAGGCCGCCGACCTGGTGATGCCCGGCACACCGGTGACCTTTCAGCGCTTTACCCGGCGCGCCTGGGGCTGGGTGGGGGGCTTCCCCCAGACCGATCTCCTGCGGGCCTGGGGACCGAGGCTGGCCCCTGGCCTGTGGATGGTGGGCGACAGCATCTTCCCCGGCCAGTCAACGGCAGCCGTGGCCCTGGGCGGCGTGCGCGTGGCGCGGATGTTGCTGGAGTCGATTGGGGCATCGCTGGAGGATGTTATACTCGGCGGCGAGAACAGGGTTACAGGCCCCCGTGTGGACCGCGCGGCGGTTTCCTTGGAGCGGCTTTGAGCGAGTTTTACCAGGAGGTTTGCATGAAGGTTGGGATCATCGGTAGCGGCTTTGTTGGCGCGACGGCGGCCTATGCGCTGATCATGCAGGGGATTGGCCGGGAGATCGTGCTGCTGGACAAGAATATGGCGCGGGCACAGGCCGAGGCCGACGACCTCTCCCACGCCACGCCATTTACCTACCCGGTGCACGTCTACGCGGGCGACTACCCGGACCTGGCCGGCAGCCAGGTGGTCATTGTGACGGCGGGCGTGGGGCAGAAACCGGGGGAAACCCGCCTGCAACTGCTGGAGCGCAACGCGGCCATCCTCAAAGATGTCGTGCCGCGCATCCTGGCCCATGCGCCGAACGCCGTGCTGCTGGTCACCACCAATCCGGTGGACGTGATGACGCACCTGGCCGCCCGCTACGCCGCCGCGCACGGGGTGCCCACTAACCGCGTCATCGGATCGGGCACGGAGCTGGATACGGCGCGCTTCCAGTCGCTGTTGGGGCGCTACCTGGGCGTGGACCCGGAGCACATCCACGGCTACGTCATCGGGGAGCACGGCGACTCAGAGGTGCTCACCTGGTCGACGGTGCGCGTGGGGGCGCTCTCGCTGGAAGCCTACACCAGCCAGCGGCAGATCATGCTCGATCAGGCGGTCAGGCAGGAGATCGAGCACCGGGTTCGCGGCGCGGCCTACACCATCATCGAGGGCAAAGGGGCCACCTACTATGGCATCGGCGCGGCGCTGGCCCGGATCGTGAAGGTGATCCTCTCCAACCGGCGCTCGATCATGACGGTCTGCACGCCGGTGGCGGAGGTTGCGGGCGTGAAAGATGTCACGGTTTCGCTGCCTCATCTGGTGGGGGGCACGGGTGTCCTGGCGACCTTCCCGCTGTCGCTGTGCCAGGAGGAACAGGAAGCGCTGCACAACAGCGCCCGGATCATCCGCGAGGCGGTGGACGAGCTGGACGCGGGCGGGCAGGCATGAGCGGCCAATCTGGCAGCGCCGGGAGCTTCCTGGAATCGATGCAGATGGGCATCGGCAACTGGGCCTGGGGCGACTTCATGTTCTGGAGCAACCGGGGCCAATACAGCGAGGCCGACGCGCGGGCGGCCTTCAATGCGGCGGTCTCCGCCGGGATCGAGCTGGTGGACACGGCGGAGACCTATGGTTTCGGACGGTCGGAGCGTTTGCTGGGGCAGTTCATGCAGGAGAGCGGCCAGCGGGTGCATGTGGCGACCAAGTTCTTCCCCTGGCCGTGGCGTCTGAGCAAGGGCAGCCTGCTGCGGGCGCTGCGGGGCAGCCTGCGACGCCTGGGCGTCGAGCAGGTGGACCTGTACCAGATTCACTGGCCCAACCCTCCGCTCCCCATTGAGACGTGGGTGGAGGGGCTGGCCGATGCGGTCGAGGCCGGGCTGGCCCGCGAGGTGGGCGTCTCCAACTTCAACGTGGGGCAGATGCGGCGCGCGCACGAGGTGCTGGCCCGGCGCGGCCTGCGGCTGGCCTCCAACCAGGTCGAGTACAGCCTGCTGCACCGCGCGCCGGAGCGGAACGGCCTGCTCCAGGCCTGCGATGAGCTTGGCGTGCGGCTCATCGCCTATAGCCCTCTTGCGCAAGGGCTGCTGACCGGCAAATACACACCAGACAGTCCGCCGCCCGGCCTGCGCCGCTGGACGCTGGGCGGCAAATTGTCCTCCCTGGGGCCGCTCCTGGCCCTGCTGCGAGAGATCGGCCAGGCGCACGGTGGCGCATCCCCCGCCCAGGTAGCGCTCAACTGGACGGTTGCCAAAGGGGCTTTGCCCATCCCCGGCGCGAGGAACGCCCGCCAGGCTGAGGAGAACGCCGGGGCGCTGGGCTGGCAACTGACCGCCGACGAGGTGGCAGCGCTGGACGCGGCCACGGTGGACGGTTGAAGCCCATGCCAGCCGCCATCTGGTGGGTGCGCCGCGACCTGCGGCTGGGGGATAACCAGGCCCTCGCCGCTGCGCTGGCGCACGGAGGTCCCGTGATCCCGCTGTTCATCCTGGACCCTGCTTTGTGGGCCTCCGCATACGTGGGGGAGAAGCGGCTGGCTTTTCTGCTGGGCGGTCTGCGGCAACTGGACGCCGCCCTGCGCGAGCGCGGGAGCCGTCTGCTCGTCCGCTCCGGCGCGCCGCATGAGGCGCTGGCCGGTTTGCTGGCGGAAAGCGGCGCGGATGCGATCTTCGCCGAGGCGGATTATTCGCCCTACGCCCGGCGGCGTGACGGTCGCGTGGCGGCGCGGCTGCCGCTGCATCTGGTAGACGGCCTCACCGTTCGCCCGCCGGGGACGGTCCTCAAGGCGGATGGCAGGCCGTACACGGTCTTCACCCCCTTCAGCCGGGCCTGGAAGGCGTTGCCGCCCCCGGAGGGCCGGGATCTGTTGCCCGCGCCACGGCACATCCCCACCCCCGCTGACCTGCCGGGCGATCCGCTGCCCGACGCCCCCCTTCTTGCTGAGGGCATGCCCTTCCCCCCTGGGGAGGCGGAAGCCCGCCGTCGGCTGGAGGCGTTCACTGGCGGTAGCGGTCCCCCCATCTACCGCTACCATCAGCAACGGGACCGTTTGGATCTGGCGGGCACGTCGGGCCTGTCGCCTTACCTGCGCCTGGGCATGGTCTCGGCGCGGCAGGCCGTGGTGGCCGCGCTGGCGTCCATGGCTGCCGCTCCCAGCGACGAGGCCAGCAAGGGAGCCAGGGCGTGGCTGGACGAGCTGATCTGGCGGGAATTCTTCGTCCACGTGCTGCACCACTTCCCGCATGTGCGCCGGGAGGCCTTCCGCCCGACCTTGCGGGCCATCGCCTGGGAGAACGACGAGGCCGCATTTGCTGCGTGGTGCGAGGGCCGCACCGGTTACCCGGTGGTGGATGCCGCCATGCGCCAGCTTGCCCGCACCGGCTGGATGCACAACCGCGCCCGTATGATTGTGGCCGCCTTCCTGACCAAGGACCTGCTGATCGATTGGCGCTGGGGGGAGCGCTGGTTCATGCAGCATCTCCTGGATGGCGACCCGGCGGCCAACAACGGCGGCTGGCAATGGGCCGCCGGGACCGGGACCGACGCCGCCCCATATTTTCGCGTCTTCAACCCCGTGGCGCAGGGCACCAGGCACGATCCCCACGGCGATTACGTGCGGCATTGGCTGCCGGCGCTGGCCCGCGTGCCCGACGCATTCGTTCACCGGCCCTGGGAGATGCCCGGAGAGGTACAGCGCGCGGCGGGGTGTGTCAGCGGGCGGGACTATCCGCCGCCGATTGTCGATCATCGTCGGGCCAGGGAGCGCGCCCTGGCGGCCTATCGGCGCAGCAGGCAGGGGACCTGACGCCGATGGGCGTGCGGGCGGTGTTCCAAAAGGGAAAAAACGGGATGATGAAGGTGCTTGTCACCGGAGTAACCGGATACATCGGCGGGCGGTTGGTTCCCCGCCTGCTGGAGGCGGGTTATGCCGTGCGGGTGCTGGCGCGTGACCCGGCGCGCTTGCAGGGACGTCCCTGGCTGGAGCAGGTGGAGGTCATCCGGGGCGACGCGCTGCGCGGGGACACGCTGCCCCCGGCCATGGCCGGGATCGACGCGGCCTACTACCTGATCCACAGCATGAGCGATACCGCCGAATTCCACGAGCGCGATCTGGCCGCCGCGCGCAACTTCGGCCAGGCGGCGGGGACGGCAGGGGTAGGGCGCATCGTTTACCTGGGCGGCCTGGGCGACCCGGACGCGGCGCTCTCCGATCATCTGCGTTCCCGCCAGCAGACCGGGCTGGCGCTGCGTGAATCCGGTGTGCCGGTGACGGAGTTCCGGGCGGCGGTCATTGTGGGTTCGGGGAGCATCTCCTTTGAGATGATCCGCTACCTGACGGAGCGCGTGCCGGTGATGATCTGCCCGCGCTGGGTCTATACGCGGGTGCAGCCGATCAGCATTCAGGACGTGCTGCGCTACCTGGTGGCGGCCTTGCAGACGCCGGACAGCGCGGGCCAGATCGTTGAGATCGGCGGTGCTGACGTGCTGACCTACGGGGACATGATGCTGGGATACGCCAAAGAGCGCGGGCTGCGGCGCTTGCTGCTGCCGGTCCCGGTGCTGACGCCGCGCCTGTCCTCCTATTGGGTGCACTGGGTGACGCCGGTGCCCGCCGCGATTGCCCGCCCGCTGATCGAGGGACTGCGCAATGAGGTAATCGTCCGCGACGATACGGCCCGGCGGCTGTTCCCCGCCATTGAGCCTGTGGGCTACCAGGCTGCCGTCCGCCGCGCCCTGACGCACCGCGTGGAAACGGCCTGGAGCGACGCGCTGTTCAGCAGCCAAGGCGACGAGCCGCCGGTTCTGCTGACCACGCATGAAGGCCTGATCATCGAGCGACGGCAACGCCTGGTCCGCGCAACGCCGGGGACGGTGTATCGGGCGTTCACCGGCCTGGGCGGGGAGCGCGGCTGGCTCTACCTCAACTGGGCCTGGCGGCTGCGGGGTGTCCTGGACCGGCTGGTGGGCGGGGTGGGGTTTCGCCGCTCACGGCGCGACCCCGACGCGGTGCGGGTGGGTGACGCGCTGGACTTCTGGCGGGTGGAGGCGGTGGAGCCGGACCGCCTGCTGCGTCTGCGGGCCGAGATGAAGGTCCCCGGCCTGGCCTGGCTGCAATTCCAGGCGGAGCCGGTTGAGGAGGGCGGGACCCGCCTGGTGCAGACGGCTTTCTTCGCGTCCAAGGGGCTGGCGGGCCTGCTCTACTGGTATCTGCTCTACCCGGTTCATGGGCTGATCTTCTCCGGGCTGATCCGCAGGCTGGCTCAACTGGCGGAGGAAATGGGGGAGCCAGGGGCGACGCCGTGACTCTCCGCCTGGCTGCTGGCTCAGCTCATCTGCCCCCTGCTGAAGAACTGCGGCCTGATTCTGTCATCTGGCCAAGCGTTGCTGCGGCCCGGAGCAGATCGGCGATGGCAGGGTGGTCGCCGGCGTGGCTGCTGTAGTGGGCAAAGCGCACGATTCCCTCGCGGTCGATGATGAAGGTCCCCGGCAGCATGCGGGCGTCGCCGATGGCCTGGCCCTGCATATGCCCTGCGGCAAGGGCGCGCCCGGCGGCCTTCAGCATGCCAAAGGAGAGGGCCTCCGTGGCGCGCATCTGGCGCAGGCCATACCTGGCGTAAGCCTCGTGCGCCTCATCCGTCAGGCAGGTGAGGCCGGGGGCCAGGCGGCCACAGATGCGGCGGGCGTGCTTGGGCTGGCCCATCCCCACGGCGATGACCTGCAGCCCGGCGGCTTTCAGCGCGTCTTTGTGCTGCTCCAACTGAGCAAGCCATTCACGGCAGAAGAGTCAACCGAAGTGGCGCAGAAAGGTCAGCAGGGTGGGGCCGCTGGCCCAGGCCTCGCGGAGCGAAACCGCACGGCCTTCGCTATCCAGCAGGGTATAGTCTGGGGCGGCGTCGCCGATCTTGAGTCGTTGGTTACCGGTGGGCATATTTGAGCACCTCTGTAAATCTCATGGCGCGGATAGAAAAGCCAGCACGTCCCGGTTGAATGCCCCGGCTGCCTCCTCCATCGGCAGGTGGCCTGCCTGGGGATAGGTGCGCAGGATGGCGTTGGGCAGCAGGTCCAGGAGTTGCTGTCCCTGGGCGAGCGGCACCCAGGTATCCAGCTCGCCCCAGGCAAGCAGCGTCTGCGTCTGGATGGTGGCCACCTGCGCTGGGTCCACCCGGTTGGAGCCAGCCGCGCGCACCATCCCCGCCAGGCCCGCCGCCCAGGCCGGGGTTTGCAGCACCCTGGCATAGCCCTCGGCGACCGCCGGGGTCACGAACTCCGGGTCGGCGTAGGCCGAGCGAAGGATGTCCACAAAACGCTCCCGCGTCAGCAGCCAGTTTGCGCCGACCTGGAACCAGCGCGCCAGCGGCGGGAAGTAGAGCACCGCGCCCACCCACTCAGGCCCTCCGCCGCTCAGGACCGCCCCGTCCACAATGACCAGGCGCTCCAGGCGCTCAGGATGGCGGAGGGCGAAGTGGGTCGCCACGCTGCCGCCCGCGCTGTGCCCGACGAGCGTGGCCCGTTCGACCCTCAGGGCATCCAGCAGGTGGGCGGTGAAGTCCGCCTGCGCCGGATGGCTGTAGTCGTGCTCCAGCGGCTTGTCGCTGAGTCCGAAGCCCGGACGGTCGAAGGCGATGGCGCGGTAACCGGCCTCTGCCAGGGTGTCCAGGTTCTCCCGCCAGGAGAAGGTGGAGCCGCCGAAGCCGTGCAGCAGGAGCACGACAGGGCCGTCCTGCGGGCCGCGCGCCAGCAGGTAGGTGCGCAGGCCGTCCACGCTCACAAATGTGCCGTCCGGGTCGGCCAGGGTGGTGGGGTCGGTTCCCTGGGGCAGCGGGATCAGGTAGGGGAGGGCCAGCAGAACAACCAGGACGATGAGCGCCAGCAAGCCGATCCTTCGCCAGAGGTGTTTCATCGTGCAACCCGTCCGTCCCTTATGCCGTAAGGCGGTCCTGATAAAGTGTAGCCCATGCAGCGCTTCCGGTAAAAGGTGTTCCGTTGCTTGCTGGCACTCATCCTTGCCACGACCATCATGTTACCCAGAATGTTCACGTATTGCAAGGTATATGTCCATATTTTGTCCGCTTTCTAAGCGAATTCTCACGAATGGCGGCCTGCAAGCCACCGCGACATGGCTGTAGGTAGGGGGAGGGTGATACGGGTTGTGATGGGGCGACGCTTGGAGGGTGGCCCCGTCAGAGAATCTGGCGCATCATCTCCGCCACGGCCTGGTAGACCGGCGACTCGTCGCCCAGCTCCACCAGGGGGCGGCCACTGAACTCAAACTCTGCCAGTTCCTCGTTGTGGGGGACGATGCCCAGCAGGGGGATGTCCAGCGCCTCGATCCGGGCCTGTAGCGGGGCGGGAATCTGATCGCTGGTCAGGCCGTTAAGGATCAGGTAGGCCTGCTCGATGTTGATATCCAGCTCGTGGCGGAAGGAGGCGATGCGCTCGGCAGCGACGATGCCCCGCTGGGTGGGGTCGCTGACGATGAGCAGGTGCTGCACGTCGCGCGTGGTGCGGCGGCTGAGGTGCTCCATGCCCGCCTCGTTGTCGACGACCACGTAGCGGTAATTCTTGCTCAGGCTGTCGATGACCTCGCGCAGGTTGTGGTTGACTGCGCAGTAGCAGCCGGGGCCTTCGGAGCGGCCCATGGCGATCAGGTCCACGTGGTCGCCCTCAGCCAGCGAGGAGCGGATCTCGTAATCCAGGTAGTCGCGCTTGTTGAAGCCGCCGGGCAGAGCGCCCATGGCCGCGCCGCCCGCCGTCAACGACTGCTTGACCTGGGCCAGCATGTCCTCGCGAATGTCCCCGACGGTCCATTCCAGCTCCAGGCCCAACACCATGTTCAGGTTGCTGCTGGGGTCAGCATCGATGGCCAGCACCGCGCCGCTTTGCGTCTGGGTCAGGTACTTGATCACCATGGCCGCGATGGTGGTCTTGCCGGTGCCGCCCTTACCGGCCAGGGCAATGGTTGTGGTCATGCGCGCCTCCTGTGGCTAGGATGTGGATGGTGAACGGGCTTGCAGCGCCGTGGACAGCCGCCCGGCGATGTCCGCCGCCGCCTGGCGCAGCGCCGGGACGTGGTCGTAGACCGGGACGCCCAGGCGGTCAGCTTGTTGCACGGCCAGGTCGGCGGGCAGCAGGCCCAGCAGCGGGATGTCGGGCGTTTCCGCCTCCAGAAAGGCCGCTTCGTCGTCGTCGCGCACTTTGTTGCCCACCAGCCACAGCCGCGTCAGGCCGATGTCGCTGGCCAGCTTCTTGATCTGGGCCGCCGTGCCCAGGCTGCGACGCGTTGGCTCCACCACGATGATCATGGCATCCACAAAATCCACGGTGGCGCGGCCCAGGTGTTCCACCCCGGCGTACATATCCAGGATCAGCACCTCGTCGTCGCGGAAGAGCAGGTGGGTGAACAGCGTTTTGAGCATAGCGCTCTCCGGGCAGATGCAGCCCGACCCGCCCAGGTCCACCGACCCCATCTCCAGCAGGCGCACCCCGCGATGGGTGACACTGAAGCGCTCCGGCAGGTCGTCCACGCGCGGGTTGAGCGTGAAGAACCCGCCCACCGTCCCCGGCTTGGCCCCGGTGCGCTCCTCGATCAGGGCGTCCATCTCGGCGATGGGGCGCAGCCGGGCGCGCAGCTCCGGCGGAAAGCCCAGCGCCCCGGCCAGGCAGGGGGCCGGGTCAGCATCCACCGCCAGCACGTCCCGCCCGGCGTCGGCGTAAGTCTGCGCCAGCAGCGCGGCAAGTGTCGTCTTGCCCACGCCCCCTTTGCCGCTGATAGCCAGTTTCATGGTGAACCCCGTGGTTACGGTTGGGGACACCGGTTCGTGCGGTGTCCCCCCCTTGCTTTCCCCTCTTCGCATCTCACCGCGACGGCGGCCTCGCGCCGACCGCGCGATTCAAGACTATTCTAACCTGAAAGGTTGCCTGCACCACGGCAGAAGCTCAGCATCCGGCGCGCCTAATGTCACAGAATCGGCGCACGGAGGGATGCGCGCCGTCAGGCCATCGTCTCCTGCTCCAGGTAGGAGTCGGCGTAGATGACCTTGTTGAGCAGAATCTGCACCGTCTTCCAGATCGCTGCCTGCTCCGGGTCGCTCATGTCCACGTCTTCGATGCCGGGTTCCTCCATGTTGGCGATCCGGTCGTGTATCTTGAGGTACAGGCGGCCCACCGGCGTGCTCTCGTCCCGCTCCTCGATGATGCGAATCGTCTCTTTGAGCTGCTGGTCCAGCGGATCGGCGATCATCATCTGCAACCCCGCGCCCATCAGCATGGCGCAATAAGTGCGGTTGATGAGGGGGCGGATGGGGTAGGGCACGGCGTTGGAGACGTTGGAGAGGCCGACCGAGATGGCAGGCGGCGGGTCCCAGGCATATTGCAGGGTGCGCACGGCCTCGATCAGCTCCGGGCAGTATTCCTGGCAGCCGGAGACGGTCAGCACCAGGGGGTCGATGATCAGATTCTCGATGGGGAAGTCGATCTCCAGCATGCGCGGGATCAGGACTTCGATGGCGATGTTGACCCGCTCGTCGGCCCCAACCGGGATGCCGCTCTTGCCCATGGTCAGGGCGATGAGGCGCGTGTTGTATTGCTTGGCCAGCAGGGGGACTTTTTCCAGGCGCTCCGGCTCGGCGGAGGTGGAGTTGATGATGGGCTGGGCTTTGGTCACTTTCTTCAGCCCGGCCTCGATGCCCTGGATGTTGGTGCTGTCAAAGCTGAGCGGCACGTCCACCACGGCCTCTACGGTTTCCACGATCCAGGGGAAGACCTCCTCCCAGTCCTTCTTGCGCGGTCCCAGGTTCAGGTCCAGCGCCTGCGCCCCGGCCTCCACCTGGCGCACGGCCAGGTCCTGGAAGAACCTGGCATCCTTAGCTGCCAGAGCATCCTTGACCTTCTGCGAAATGATATGGATGTTCTCGCCTATGATGTACATGGCTGTTCCTTTGTGACCATGGCTGCCTGCACCGTCGGGAAGCGCGAGAGGTCAGTGTGGGGCAGGAACAGCGCGGAGGTAAACGCATCAAAGAACGTGTTGTCGGCGGAAAGCTCAATGTACGTCATGCGGGCAGCGATCTCCCGGATGCGCTGCCGCGCCTGGCGGTCCAGCAGCGCCAGGTAAGCGCCGCGCACTGCCGTGTTGCCCAGGAAGTGAAAGCGATCCCAGGGCATGTCTGGCAGCAGACCGATTTCGATGGCCTTTTCCACATTGATGTACTTGCCGAACGATCCTCCGATCAGCACCTGCTCAACCGCCTCCAGCGGGACGCCGACGCTCTGGGCCAGCACGCTGAACCCGGCGTAGATCGCGGCTTTGGCCCGCAGCAGGTTGTCGATATCCACCTCGGTGATGCAGATGTCGTGGTCGTTCGCGCTTTCTTCCGCCCAGACGATAACGTATTCCGGGCCGTGCTGGCCGGCGCGGACGCGGGGGGTGGGCAGGGTGGTGTTGATGTTGCCGCTTTTGTCCACCACGCCGGTCAGGAACATCTCGGCCAGCAGGGAGATGAGGCCGCTGCCGCACAGCCCGCGCGGCCTGACGCCGCCGATCACGCGATAGGTTGGCTCGAACGTCTCCCCGTTGATCCAGACTTCCTCGATGGCCCCACGGGTGGCGCGCATGCCGTGCATCACCCCCGCGCCTTCAAAGGCCGGTCCGGCGGAGCAGGCGCACGTCACCAGCCACTCGCTGTTGCCCAGCACCGTCTCGCCGTTGGTCCCCACGTCCATGAAGAGGGTGATGGCCTCGGCGTCGTCCAGCCCGGAGGACAGCACCCCCGCCGTGATGTCCGCGCCCACGTAGCTGGCGACTCCCGGCAGACAGTCCACCGTGGCCTGGGGGTGGATGTCCAGCCCCATTTCCTGGGCCGTGAGGGTGGGCACGTGGTTAACGGCGGTGATGAAGGGCGACAGGCGGATGCTTTCCGCCGGGATGCCCAGCAGCAGGTGCATCATGGTGCTGTTCCCGGCGATGGTGGCCTTGACCACGTCGGATGGCTCCGCCTGGGCGCGCTTGCAGGCGGCCCCCAGCAGGGTGTTGATCGTTTCCAGCGCCAGCCCTCGAATCTCGTCGCCGCCGCCGTTTTTGCTGGCGTAGATGATGCGAGAGATCACGTCCTCGCCGCGCGCGATCTGCCCGTTGTACTCGGCCACCTGGGCCTTCGCCTCGCCGCTCAGCAGGTCCACCAGCCACAGGGTGACGGTGGTTGTGCCCACGTCAATCGCCGCACCCCACAGGGGCGCGCGCTCTGGAACGTGGCCGGGCCTCACGTCGATCAGGCGGGCGGGGCAGTCCGGGCAGTCCCACGTCGCCGTGTCCAGGATGGCCGTGACCTGCCAGTCGCCCTCGCGCAGCGTCCGTCCCAGGTGTCGCAGCAGGGCCAGCGAGACCCGCGCCCGTTCGATCCCGGCCTGCTGGCGGAGCGCCTTTTGCAGGCGGCCCCAGTCGTCGGTCTGGTCGTCCATGCTGGGCGGGGGCAGGGTCAACGCTACGCGCCGGATCGTCTGTGCCTGGGCCGGGGCGTAGCCGGGGGGGACTTCCACCTCGGCGGCGGTGAGGTCGGTGGTCAGCCGCCGCTCGATCTTCTCCTGCGGGGGCACGTGCACCACGACATCGCCTTCCACCACAGTCTGGCAGGCCAGGGCGTAGCCCGCTGCGATGTCTTCCCTGGAGAGGCGGAGCGTGCTGCGGCGGCGCACCGCGCCCTCGCGCACCACCACAGCGCAGCGCCCACAGCGCCCCTGGCCGCCACACGGCTGTTGCAGGTTCACCGCCGCCAGGTGGGCGGCCTCGGAGAGCAGCGTGCCGGTGGTGACGCGCACCGCTTCAGGGGCCACGTCGAAGATAACAGTGTGTTCGGCCATGCCCTTCACCTCGTCTGCGATGTCATGCTGGTTGCGCGGTGTTGTAGCAGTCCCACAGCGCCTGGCGCGTCGGCTCATTGCCGGGATCGACGCCGGTGAACACGCCCTCCAGGGCAAGCGCCGCGCCGATCACCACGTCCGGGATGCCCATGCCCTGCACACAGGCCCAGGCACAGACGCGCTCCGGGGGGCAGTGGCGGCAGCGGGACTCGCTGGCGCGGGGATGCAGGCGTGGGGAAAGCCGTGTTGGGTCGGACACAGGATGCCTTTCGCTGTGCGGCTAGAGGGCCTGTTTCATGAAGGCTGGCAGGTCCACTGCCTCGCGCGGCCCCACGCGGATCTCCCAGCCAGGCAGCTCTTCCTCCAGCTCGCCGGAGAGCACGGCCACATGGCCGGGGATGACCACCCGCTTCTTGCTGACCTTCTCCTCGACGGTAAAGCCTTTGATGGCCTTGGCGATGCGCTCCGCGTCGAACTTGCCCGCTGCCCAGGCTGTCAGCACGCTCATCCCCTCGGCGTCGGTAACCACCAGCCAGGCGGGCAGGCCGGAGCCTTCCACCTCGTTGGCGACGCTGAAGTAGGTGATGCTGAAGTTGGTCGTCACCAGCACCGGGTCTTCTGGCTTGGGGGCGTTGATCTCGTAGAGGCCCGGCTGCACCTGGATGGGCTTTTGCGGGTCGGTGAAGATGTTCTCCCGCAGCACCAGCAGGGCGTAGGCCCGCTCCGGCGAGAAGTGATCCAGCACGACGAAACCGGCGTACTTGGCGATGGCCTGGGCCGCGTGGACGGTCTCCATGGCCGGGTCCTCCACATCGCCGGGGAAGGCGATGATGGGGTAGCCCAGCGGGCGGAAGTTCTTTTTGATCGCCAGGCGGCGGATCAGCGTGTTGCGGATGAGGGCCGTGCCCAGGTCGCGCGCGCCGGGGTCCAGCACCAGGTCGTTGACGCCTGTCTCTTTGATCTGTGTTGTCAGGTCGGCCAGCTCGTCCAGAGAGTCGGCGGTCACGGCCAGGGGGGTGTTGTGTTGCCTGGCCAGGGCGGCCATAGCCTCCCAATTGCTGGCATCTGCGGTGTAGATCAGGGGGCTTTCGCCGTCCACGGCGCGCAGCCCGGCCCCTATCACGTCCGGGTCGCGGCTGATCAGGATCAACGGGCGCTGGCTGGCCTCCCGCACGGCGCGGATTGCCTTCTCGAAGGCTGTCGCGTCGCCGGAGGCGGCCTCCACGGCAAAGCCGTCCAGCGTGAGGTCCATGCCCACGTAGTTCACGGAGTAGGCCTCCACCCCGGCCACTTTGGCCTTGATGTCCTCCGGCGGCTCGCTATCCCGCACGCGGACGAACAGCCCCGGCTTGTGGTAGAAGGTCTTCTCGTGGCGGAAGAGGACCACCTCGTTGCCTGCCTTGGCCTCGTAGCCGTCGGCTGTGAGCGTCACCAGGCGCACGGGCGGCTCGGCGGCTTCGGAGAGCTGCGCCTTGGCTTCCTCGCTGACGTGGGGGCAGGCGGAAAGCTCCACCTGCTTGGCGGCCAGCTTCATGGCAAAGGCCAGGCAGGTGGGAAAGCCGCAGTCTTTGCAGTTGGTTTGGGGCAGCAATTTGTAGATTTGAATACCAGAGAGGGCCATCGTTTCCTCCTCGCCGCTACGCCATTTCCGGGACGCTCATCAGATCGTCGATGGCGGCCCGCACACGCTTGATGCTTTCCGGGTGGCGCAGCACCACGATATCCGCGCCGGATTCGATGAGGGCGACGGCGGTCACCGTCTCCCACGTGATGGCCCGCTCCAGCCAGTCGCCCCAGGCCTCTGGCACGCCGTCGCCGACCTTGGCTTCCTTGGTCTTCCACGCCTCGAAGCCGGGCGTGACGATCATCGGCAGTTGGGTCATCGAGTCGCCCTGCAGGGCGGCCAGGCGCAGCCGCTCCATCACAGAGTAGCCGTATTCCATGCCGTAGCCCAGCGCGCCGGTGGTGGGGTCCATCAGGACGCGATCCAGCGGCAGGCCCATGTCGCTGATCAGGATGTTGAGCTGTTTGGCCAGGTTCACGTCCATGGCCGTACGGGCGGTGACCAGGTGATCGTTGGCCAGGGCCGCCGCGACGATGGTGCGGTAGTTTTTGTCCTCACAGATGCCCAGGGCGATGCGCTCTCCCTTGGTGGCCTCGGCCACGGCCACCAGCACCTCGTTGTCCACCTCGGCCTGGCCCGGCCCAAAGACGATCAGCGGCAGGCCACTGGCGTGCAGCACGGCTTTGGTGGCGGCCACGGCTTTTTGCGCCGTGATGGGCTGGCCCTCGGCGTCGGTCAGGCTGAGCGCCAGGACGATGAGGTCGGCCCCGGCCTCCTCGGCGGCTCTGGCCCAGGCGGCGGGGTCGCTGGCCGTATCGCCCCAGAATTCCAGCAGCAAGGGCGACCAGTCATCGGGCAGGCGATCCTTGATCTCCATGGCGATGACCGGGCGGTGGGGAATCTCCCCCTCGAAGTGCAGGAAGGGGAGGGTCTTCTGGCCCCCGACCGTGACAGTGCGCGAGCGGGTGCCGCCTTCCGCCTGGGTAGCGCCAAGGGTTACGGTGCGGACGGCCCCAGGCCATTTTTCCTTCGGAATTTCTACGGGCATAGCGTTCACTCCTGATCAGAAAACCGGGTGCTACGTCGTGCTGCGTCCCGCTTTTGAACAAACCGCTCCAGGGGCGACTGCCGCGCGGCCTTAATGCCCAGGTCTTGCAGGTCGTCGCCCTCCTGCGCAGTGAGGTGGCGCAGGAAATGCCTGTAGGAAATCGTGGCGGCAGGATATTCGATGCCACCGGCATGGTGCATCAGGTAGAAGGCGCGCACGCCCTGGTCCTGCATCAACTGGGCGGCTGCGGTCAGGGGGATGTCCGGTGGAATCTGGGGCACGCCGTCGCGCATCACATCCTCGGCGGTCAGGTTCTCCCAGTCGCCATGGGCATAGGCCCGCACCAGCTCGTCCTGACTCACCAAGCAGACGGCATGCCCTTCCTGGTCGAGCACGACCACGCTTTCCAGCCCTTCTTCCAGCAGCAGGCGGGCGATCTTGACGATGGGGGTGCCCACAGGACAGGTGCGCACCCCAACCGTCATCAGATCGCGTACCAGCGTGTGTGGTGTCATCAGCGCCTTGCGCTTCCCCTCCCTCCTAGAAGATCGGGTCCATCACCAGCGCCGGATGGTTGTGCGCCTCCAGCCAGGCCAGCAGCTCGTCCACAGTGGTAACGCTGCGCTCGTCGGCGATCTTCTCGATCAGCTCCGGGTCGCCTTCGCGCTCTGCCACGGCCCGCAATTCCTCGGCCATGGTTTCCTTAAGGATGCTGCTCATCCACACGACGCGCTTGAAGCCGCCGTCCGCCGAGATGAACTTGGGGCTGACCAGGTAGAACTTGCCCACGCCCATCACGCCGGGGGTTTGCAGCCCGCCGCCCGCCATCCCGGCCAGGGTGCTGAAGGTCATGCCTGCCGGGGTCATGCTGGTATCCTCGCGGCTGACCACCATCACGCCGTTGGCCTCCGGGATCAGCATCACGATGCACTCGAAGCAGCCGCAGGCCGTCATGGGGTTTTCCATGATGGAGTATATGGCCACCTGCTCCACCGAGCCGTGCGAGCCGATCTTGGCGTAGTCGTTGGTCCCCTCCCAGTAGCCCTTGACCGGGTCCAGGCACTTGCCCAGCTTGATGGGCTGGTTGGGGCCGGTGGGGTTGATGTTGTAGGAGGCCTTGCAGTCCAGCCAGTTGTAGGCCCCGCACAGGCCCAGCCGCTCCGGGCTGACGATGCACACGTGATCGGGGGCGAAGGACTGGCAGTTTTTCACCACGACGCCATTGACGACATAGTTGTGCGTTTCGTCAACGCTGAAGTTGTATACCCGGTCGCTCTGGCAGGGCACGCGCTCCACCGCCTCAACTTTCTGGAAGCGCACATCGGTCTGAGTCCAGGTACGCAGGACGTTATAGGTTGGATCGTTAGCCGGGACAGTGTTAGCGAGCGCATCTAGCAGGGCAGCCAGCTTATCCTTACTGGGACGGCGCTCACCACTTGTCCAGGCAGTAAGCGTCTTGTAGTCAACTGGCAGGCGGGTCACGGGCACAGGATAGGCTTCCAACAAGGCAGCCAGGTGACGCCCACAGGCCAGCGGCACGGCATCGTTGCGAACGACGTGCCGCGAGTCAACGCGGGCGGCAATGACTTCCAGCCGGGCGCGCTTGGCCGGGTGCTCTGAGCCAACACGCTCACGGAAGCGGATGGTGTCTCTATCGGCGCTGGTTGCCACCTGGTAGCCTCGTGTAATCGGGCTGATGTAGGAGGCAATGCTCAGTTTCTTGAGCAACAGATGGATGTGGCGTGCTTCAAGGCGGGTGCGGGTGGTGAAAACAACCTTTTGGCCCGACACATGGCCGTCACCGTCGAACAGGCCACGCAGGAAGGCGGCCACCAGATCAGATGGCAGAGTCGAGATGACATAGCCTGTCCATTTCTGTTGGTGATCGGGCAGGCCAATGCCCAGCCCATTGAGCAGGCGGCCAAACAGCGTATTGCCCATCACAGAGACCGTTATTTTCCGGCGGCCTTTGATCACCAGGTCGCCAGAGCGGGATGTCTGAGGTGAGATAGTTCGCTCGGTTGGCGGGCGATCAAAGAGATCGGCGACGATCTCGGCGAAGCGGGCCGTAAGGGTGGCTTCGGTGTTGGTGAACTGTACGAGGACCCCGCTGCGCCCCTCTGGGCCACGCCAGCGCACACAACCATCTGAGGCCACAAGCCCGGCAGCGTAGAGGATGTCCGCATCCAGCCGGGCGCGCTGGAGAGTGGCATTGCTCTGGAAGCGTCGCAGCGTGCCCTTGACGGCTTCCCAATCCTGGCCCAACGCGGCCAGGGCGACCTTGATCTCTCCCAGGGTGAGGCGTTGATGTGAGACTTTCTGGGACGGGTAAAGGGCACTATAGAGACGCCGATAAGGGATGCCGAAGCGCTTGGCGGCATCCTTCAAGCTGCCAAACTGGGCCAGTGTCCACTGGCGCAAACGACGGTAGAACTCGTTATCGCTTACTTTGTAGTCATCGGGCAGGTAGTCCACGATGTAGAGCGACGGCGTGTCGCCTGGAGTCACGTCTGGCAGAACATCCAGCAGATAGTCCCCAGCCTCAAGCTGGCCCGCCGGGACCCAGGTCAGTCCTTCAGGGCGATCTGACAGCACTTTGTGATTGGCGGTCAGGGTTAGATCGTTGCCGTTGCGCAAGGCAACACGCACCAGTTGTTTGGGCGCGGGGTTGATAAAAAGCTCCCCCATGCTGCGGCTGGTCAGATGACCATCGGCAAAAGTCAGCACAGGTCGCAAGCCCTCGTCAACCGCTTTTTCGACCAATTCTTCAACTGGCAGGAAGGAGCCATCAGGCAGCATCACATCCTGTTGTGGTGGCACGCACAGCGTGCAGGAATAGAACTCGTCCACCGCGTTATCGGTCAGGTCCGCCAGGCGCTTGTTGCGGAAGTCGTAGGCCTCGCGGGCCTTGGCCAGCCACTCCTGTATCGCGTCCGGGTCGGTGTAGATGGTGACTTCCACCTTGTCCACAATCGCGCCGAAGTCGGCGTGGAAGCGGGCGTGCAGAATCTTGCCGAAGTGCTCCAGGGTGAAGCCTTTGTCGGCGGCGGCGTTGGAGATGCGAATCCAGGCGATGTCGCGCTGGCCGATGTGCTGGACGCCCGACGCGCCGTTGACGAAGTAGTGGATCTGCCGCTCCAGCACCGGCTCGAAGTCGAGCTGCATCTGCCGCCCGGCCACCTTGACCACGATGCCGAGGTCCATGTGTCCCTGCGGCTCGACCTCCTCAAAGCCGGGGCCGACCACCTCTACCCTGCCGTCCACCACGTCGTCCAGGTCGGCCATGTAGAGGTACTCGAAGCAGCGCGAGTACTTGCCGCCGAACTCGACGCGCATATCGGCCTTACGCACCACTTCGCCCTCGAAGGCGGAGCCGTAGGGCACGGGGACGGGCACGTCGGCCACGCGCACCTTGACGCCGCGCACCTCGATGCATTTCTGCACCAGCCGTTCGGCGCGCTCCAGGTCATCTGCCCCCTCGATCTCGTTGAAGGGCATGCTGACCACGTGCTCGTAGGTGGTGATGCCCGTCGGCAGAATCTCCGGGATGACCGTATCGGCGATGACGGGGAAGCCGAAGTTGATGGCCCCCGCTGCCGCCGCGTACTTGAGGTCATCCACCTCGCCCAGGGCCAGCACGAAGGCGAAGACGCGCTCCCGGTTGTAGAGCAGGATGTCCCGCGCCTGCCCGGCTTTGATGCCGCCGAAGGTCAGGGCGGAGCGCGTGGCGAAGCCCAGCGCATAGATGGCGCTGATGGTATCTGTGCCGAAGGGCACGGTGTAGGTGTCGTAGCCCAGCTCCACGCCCTCCTCCAACAACTGGTGGATGATGCTGCGCCCGTTGACGTTGCCGGAGAGGAAGGTGAGGATGTTGCGGCGCTGTAGCTCCCGCACGATCTTGACGGCCACCTCGTTGGACTTGGCCGCGCCGACGATGGCGGCGAAGCCCGGCATGCGCCCGTCCACGAGCTGAATGCCCCACGAGCGCAACTGGATGTCATCGATGGGGCCGTTGAGGTGGCCGACCAGGGCGTCCCCGTTGCTGGAGTAGGCCGTGCCCCCCGCCAGCTCAAGGCCGGGCATCTTCTCCGGCTGCAAGCCGTAGACGAAGCGAATGGCCTCGATGGCTTCGGCGGCCAGCAGGGTCGCCATGCCGCTGTCGAGTGTCTCCCCCAGGTAGGGGGTCCAGTGCTTGTGGGAAGGGACGGGGTGTAGCAGCTGGCGGGCGTGCTCCAGCACGGGCTGGAGCTGGCCCAGGGTTTCCACCTGTTGCCCGGTCATGCCCAGGATCAGTGGCAGGTAGTACGCCGTATTGGGGAAGGATACCGGTGTCTCTGGCCCTTTTTCCGCCAGGGCCTTTTGCAGCATCAACTCCGCTTCGGTGACGAGCGCGTTGGCACCGCGTATGGCGCGGGTTGCAATATATCGGGACATAGGGCGTACCTCCTACCTGTTCGGCATGCCGTAAAGGGCTGCCTGGCGCTCCGCCAGGGGCAGCTCTTCCAGTTCGCGAATGCGGGCGTCGCCGCTGCGCCCAAAGCGGGCGGGGTCGTATTCTGGCAGCCCCAGCGCAGCGCGCTTCTTGTCGATGTGCTCCAGCGTGCGGCGGATCATCTCGTCGACGTCGTTGACGAACTCCAGCTTGCCGCCGTAGAGCGATTCCCAACCCTCACTGAGGTATTTTTCCACCAGGGTGCTGTCGGCCACGCGGTCGGGCATGCCGCTGATGGGGTTGGCCCCGCCGAAGATCACGTAGGCTCCGGAGGCCACGCAGTAGGTGGCGATGGAGAGCGCCTTTTCGCTCATCCATTCCGGGGCCAGGCCGACGGCGGGAATCTGGTCGATATCGTCGCCCAGGCCGCCTTCCTCCACCATCTGTGTTAGCACGGTGAGGATGCGGCTGTTGTCCACGCAAGAACCCATATGCAGCACGGGTGGGATGCCCACCGTCTCGCAGATCTCGCGCAGGCCAGGCCCCACCTTGTCCAGCCCGGCCTCGCCGAGCATCAGGCCCCGCTTGGCGTTGGCGATGGCCCCGCAGCCGGTCTCCACGATCAACACGTCCTGTTTGAGCAACTCCTGGGTGACGTAGGTGTGCAGGAAGTCGTGCTGGCTGCGGGGGTTGTTGCAGCCGACGATGGCTGCCACGCCACGGATGCGCCCGCTCATGATGGCGTCGTTGAGCGGGCGGAAGGAGGCGCGGTAGCTGCCGCCCAGCATGTAGTTGAGGTATTCGTGGGAGAAGCCAGGGACCAGGTCTTCGCGAACATCGGGGATGTGGGTCTCGCCCCGGTTCTTGAAGTTGTCAATGGCGACCTTCAGAATCTCCTTGGCGATGGTCAGCGCGCGGTGCTCGTCGAATTCGATGTGGGTGGCCCCCTTGATGCGAACCTTGGGCGAGGTGGTGATGATCTGGGTGTGGAAGTTCTGCGCCAGCCCCACCAGGGCCTGCATGATGCACTGCACGTCCACCACCATGGCCTCCACCGCGCCGGTGAGGATGGCCAGCTCCTGCTGCAAGAAGTTGCCGGCTGCCGGGATGCCCTGGCGCATCAGGATTTCGTTGGCTGTGCAGCAGATGCCGGAGAGGTTGACGCCCTTTGCGCCTGCTTTTTGGGCGTATTCGATGATCTCCGGGGTCTGCGAGGCGGCCACAATCATCTCGCTGAGCGTCGGCTCGTGGCCGTGCACGACTACGTTGACCATATCCTCTTTGAGGACGCCCAGGTTGGCCTGCCCCAGCAATGGCGCGGGCGTGCCGAAGAGGATGTCCGAGATATCGGTAGCGATCAGGCTGCCGCCCCAGCCGTCGCCGATGGCCGTGCGGACGGCATGCTGGAGGATGTGGCTGGCCTCCTGGTCGTCGCCGATGTGGGTGCGGTGCAGCGCCTCCACCACCTCGCGGTCGATTCCGCGCGGCATCACGCCCAACTCTTCCCACAACTGCTGGCGCTTCTTCGGCGCGCGGATGACCGGCGCCACCTGGCCTTTTTGCTGGCCGAATTGCGCGATGTAGAGGTCGGCCAGGTCGTTGGCGATCTCTTCTGGCGCGCGGCCTTCGATGGGGATGCCGTATTTGGCGGCGATGGTGCGCAGCTTGGCGACATCGCGGATCACGTAGCCTTCCGCCTCGCCATTGGCCACGGCTTTGAGCGTGAAGGCCATGTCGCGCCCATGGTCGGAGTGCGCGGCGGCCCCGGCGGCGATGGCCCGGATCAGGTTGCGGGCCTGGATGGTGTCGATGGTGGCGCCGCAGATGCCGGTCTGGCCGTCGTTGGTCAAGCGGCACGGCCCCATGCCACACAGCTTGCAGCACATGCCCGCCCCGCCGATATTGCACGGCGAGAGGGCGTCGGCCCGGCTGAAGGCGGTGCTGAGGCCCAGCTCCTCGGCGCGGGCGAGCATCTCCTGGGCGGCGGGGTCTGTGCTGTATTGTTCGAGGGAACGTTTTTGTTTGGCCATCTTCATTTTCCCCTGTTATTTGTCGTCCGGCTGGCGAAGGGCGCCCATGCCGGGGCAGGGCCACAGAGGGCGACCGCTGTAGCTCACCCGCTGCGCGAAGCTGACCACCTGCCGGGTTTGCTGGTAGGCAGCGGTATGGCGGAAGAACTTCTGCTTACCGTCCTGGCTATAAGCGATGTCCCCTGTTTCCACGGGAACTTCCAGGTCCTGCAAGTACCCGGCTTCCTCGAGCCTGGCGGAGATGGCATTGGGGTCAATGTGGGCCGGGTCGTACTTCACCTGCACGACGTGAAAACAACTGCTGGCGTAGACTTCTTCGATGCCAGGGAGCGCCAGCAAGATGTTCCGGACTTCGATGACGTGATGATCGCCGTACATGGCCGGAAGATTGAGGGTTAGGGTTTCCATAGGCGCTTGCCTTTGTAGTTGGCCGGATATTTGGTGGGCGAAGAGGGGCGAGAGAGGCGGGCGGACCGGACGCTGTTGCTGCGCCGGCACGACAGACAGGAAACGGAACAAGAACATAACCCCAACGAACAGACCAACTTGGGCGGTTTCAATAATCCTGGCTGGGTAAATTGTTCACCTTATATCGTGGGTGATTGTGAGCAAATGTGCAAGTGACAATTTTCACCACATGACGTGAAAATTGATTACATTTGTCAAGTGAGGAAGGTGTTCGGCTTATTGTGATGACTATCACAATGCGGTGGGGGTGGTTGACCCTGGCTGGCAGAGGGGGTGTGGAGGGCCTATCCCCGCCGCAGCAGGTCCCCCGTGCGCGCCAGGACTTCCAGGGCCTGCTCCGCCAGGGCGGGGGTGGCCGACCCCAGGCCGCAGCTCGGCGTCAGCAGGCTGCGCGTGGCCAGCTCGTCAAAGGTGATCCGCACGCCGCGCGCCTGCGCCCTGTCGCTCGCCAGCTTGAGGCCCTCGCGCAGACGCTGCGCAAGCTGTTCAGCCGTCGTCTCCAGAAGTGTCTCGTTGTTAGGCACAATGCCCCAGGCGACGACTCCGCCGCGATCCAGAAAGGCGCGCAGGGCGGTTGGGTAGAGGGCCAGGTTTTCCAGGTAGCCATAGGCGTCCAGGTTGAGGATGTCCACCGTGGTCTCCAGCAGGACGGACCAGTCGGTGTTGGCGCAGCAATGGACCCCGGCCAGCGCCCCTTCGGCATGGATGGCGTCGAACACTTCATCCAGCATGGTCTGGACCTGCTCACGGCTCAGGCTGATGAAGGCCGAGCCGAAGGAGGCCATATATGGCTCGTCCACGAAGAGGATTACCTGGGGCCGCCGGGCGCGCAGCGCTCGAATCTGCCAGCGGGCCTGCATGGCCGTGTTCTTGACAATGGCGTCAGCCAGCAATTCGTGGTAGAGGCTGGCCCGCAAATCCTGGTCTGTGATGGTCAGGCCGAAGCTGATCGGCCCGGTGACCTGGCCCTTGGCCCAATCGCCGGGGGCGTCTTGCAGCGCCTCCTGCATGGCGTAGAAGCCCACGGCGTGGGTGGGGGGCAGGGCGAAGGCGTCCACGTCTTCGGCCAGGTAGTGGGTGTAGAAGGTCTCCAAGGCGGCGGTCAGGTCGCCGGTCGTATCAAAGAAGGCCTTTTCCCTGTCCGCGTCCAGCACCAGGGCGGGCAGGGGAGCGCTGTACTGCACGTACATGCTCTCGCGGAAGTCCCGGCGGGGCAGTTGGGGCCAGGCGGGCACGTCCAGCAGGGCGATCAGCTTCTGGCACACGGCCTCGGCCTCCGTGTGGGGCATGCTGCCGACGTGGGTCGTCCAGAACTGCGGCGCAAAGGACATTTGCTCTCCTCCCGGCTGGCTGCGGGGTTCCCCCACGGCAAAAATCCGCCCATGGGGCGCGGGCAGGCGAGGACTCGCAAATAAAAAAGGCCCGGCAACCCCTTGCAGAGCCTATCCCCGGTAGTGCCCCCATGGAGATTCGAACTCCAGTCTTGGCCTTGAAAGGGCCACGTCCTGGTCCTCTAGACGATGGGGGCGTGCCAGCGCCTCATGAACGGACGCTAGTCTACCATGCCCGCAGGGGGTGGTCAAGGTTCGATTCGGCCAGGGCCGCGCCGGGAAGAACGGCCTGCGGCGGGGCCTCTTCGGCGGCCTGTTCTGTCAGCCGGGGTCAGCCGCCGCAGTGCTCGTAGTAGAGCGCCTCGTCCTGGGAGCGGATCAGGCCCAGCTTGTCCCGCAGGTTCAGCAGCTTATCGACCTGTTCCGCCGGCAGGGGCGCTCCGCCGCCGAGCCGCTCCACGCGATAGATGATCTCGGCGGTGTGCTCCAGGCTTTCCAGCCGCAGGTAGGCGTCCCACACGTCAGGGCCTACCGTCAGGGAGCCGTGGTAGGCCAGCATGATCACGTCGTGGTCGGCGATCAGGCCCTTGATGGCGTCCCGGTTTTCGGCGCTGGCCGGGGTGGCGTAGGGTGTGGTGGGGATGGGGCCAAGCTTCACGATGGCCTCCGGGATCATGCACTTTTGCAGGCTGACCCCGGCAATGGTCAGGGCGATGGCGGTCGGTGGATGGGCATGGACGACTCCGTTGACATCCGGGCGCTGCCGGTAGCATTCCAGGTGCATCAGCAGCTCGGAGGTGGGCTGCAGGTCGCGGTTGGCTTCTGTGGCTGGCCCCACCTTGTGGCCGTCCATGTCCACCACGATCAACTGGTCGGGGGAGATAAAACCCTTGGCCAGCCCGCTGGGCGTCGCCAGGATGCGATCTGGGCCGAGGCGGGCGCTGATGTTGCCGCTGGACCCGTCGATGTAGTGGCGCTGGTGCATCAGCCGCCCGATCTCGCAGATCTGCGCCCGCAGGCGGTGCTCATCCGGGGGGTATGTGTTGCTCACGGTAAATTTGCCTTTACGTTTGATCGCTGCGAAGTGCAGCCGACTCGCGCCGCTGTAGCCGGGCATGCTGCCCGGCCAGGCAGACCACAGGCGCGGTCGGCCCGCCGGATCATACCGTGCCCGCCCGGAATTGAAAATAGCGGCGGCCTGCCCGTCACGGGTCGGCGGATTGATCATCGGCGGCGTCAGGCTCGTCCAGCTCCAGGGTGTAGCCCGTCTCGGCGTGTTCGCCATGCGCCAGCTCGAAGATATCGCGGTAGCGCGTGTCCGCGTAGTGAGATAGCGCGTCCAGGCCGTCCTTAAAGTGGCTGTAGGCGAAGCCTTCGGTGGGCAGCTCCACCGCCAGGAAGACATCGCCGTCGCGGTCGACGCCGAACTTGGCCATGTTGATCTCCTGGTTGAGCCGCAGCAGGTGATGGTAGAGCTTCAGGCGCTTCTCCGGCTGCTGCGGGCCTACCACGAAGGGGTTGATGACGAAATAGAGCCAGTCGTCCGTGAGCTGCACCATAATGCGGAAACTGCTGACGTTGCCGCGAAAGCCGGTCTGCCAGGTTTCGTCCTTGAGGCGGGAGAACGACCACCCGTAGCGGTCGAAGTAATCCTCGATATCCTGAGGGGACACGTTTGGGGTTGGGAATTCGTGTTCAGTCATAGGCTCCTAACGCTCACCAGCTATACACGCTTCGTATTCTGTACTTCCTCAACTCATGCTGTTTCTGCGCGGGGCAACACCAGGCGAAAGGTGGTCGTCTGCCCGGTTGGGTCGCTGCAGGCAACCAGGTCGCCCCTCATGCTGCGCGCTGCCGTGCGCGCAAAGGGCAGCTCCAGCGCCACGCTGGTGCGGCTGCCCTGCTGGCGGGCGTCCCACTGCCGGGTGCGCTCGAAGATGCTGTGCTGGTAGCCTGACAGGATGGGGCGGCCATGGTCGCACACGTGCAGCTCAAGATGCGCGTCTTTCGCCTGCACGGAGAAAGTCACCTGGTCCTGGGCATGGGTGAATTTGAGGGTGTTGTCCAGCAAAGCGTTGCAGATGCGCTTGAGCAATCCGTAGTCGCCGACGACCGGCGGCAGGGAGTCCGCCGCCTCCAGCGTGACGGTGATCGCTTTTTGGGCGATGGCGGCGGCGTTCTCGGCCAACACCTCGCGGACCGCCCCCACCAGGTCGAGCGGCTCCAGGTTGAGGGGGTAGACCCCCGCCTCGATTCGGGTCAGGTCCAGCATGTCGTTGATCAGAAAGAGCAGGCGTCGGCAGGCCAGCAGGGCATTCTCCGCCAGTTGCATCTCCTGCTCGCTCAGTTGCGGGTTCTCCTGCCAGCGATCCTGGGCGTACTCCCGCAGCAGTTCCAGGCTGCTGGCGGCAACCCCCAGCGGATTGTTGAGGTCGTGGTTCAGCATGTCGATGGCGTCGGAGATGTCCGCCAGGTCTGCGCCGGGCAGCAGGTCTGGTGTGGGGCGAGGGGGCTCCTGCGGGCGGGGCTGGTGGGCCTGCCCGGCCTGTAACGTGCGCAGCCGGGCCTGCACTTCGACCCAGTCCAGCGGCGAGGTCAGCAGCTCGTCTGCGCCGGCTTCCAGCGCCACCAGGCGTTGTTTGGGTGTGGGCGCGGTGACCAGCACGTTGACCGCTGCGGTGGCCGGGTCGGCCCGCAGCCAGTGGCAGAGCAGCAGGTCGTTCTTGGACTGGATATCGACATCCAGGATGACGGCGACCGGCGGGTTCTGGCGGGCCACTTGCAGGGCCGCCTCGGCGCTGGGGACGATCCGCAGCGCGTACCCCGCGCCGCGCAACGCCTGGCGCAGCGGCGAGAGCGCCCCCTCGTCGGCAGGGGTCACGAGCAGTACGTGCGGGTTGGTCATGGCGAAAGCTCCAGCACCTCAAAGAGCTCGACGGTAGTCTCGCGGCCTTTGATGGCCTGGGTTCCCAGGCTCTGCACGACGACACCCCCCTTGATGCGCTCGTAAGTCGCCCGGCTGATCATGATCTGGCCGTGCGCGCTCAGCGATTGCAGGCGGCTGGCCAGGTTGACCGCGTCCCCGATGGCCGTATACTCCATCAACTCCGCCGTGCCGACCTGACCGACGATGGCCTCGCCGGTGTGGATGCCGAAGTTCACCTCCAGGCGGAATATAGGATCGAATTGCTGCTGGAAGGCCGGGAGCGCCTGGCGGATGTTGATCGCCGTGCGCACGGCGCGCAGGGCATGATCCGCCTGGGCCAGCGGCGTGTTGTAGAGGGCCATGATGCCATCGCCCAGGAATTTATCCACCGTGCCCTCCTCCCGCTGGATATGCTCCACCAGCAGGCTGTGGTAGCGGTTCAGCGCCTCCAGCAGCCGGTCCGGCGCGGCGCGTTCCGCAACGGCGGAGAACCCCTCCAGATCGGCGAAGAGGATCGTGACCTCTTGCAGGTGGCCCCCCAGCTTCACCTGGTCCGGGTTCTGCAGCAGCTTTTGCACCACCTGGGGGGTCACGAAGCGCTCAAACATCCGGCGGATCTGGGCCTGCGTGGCTGCCAGTTGGTCGGTTCGCGTCTTGATCCGCAGGTGGGCCTCCACGCGGGCCAGCAGCTCGCGCGGGCTGAACGGCTTGGTGATGTAGTCCTCCGCCCCCAGCCCCAACCCCCGCACCCGGTCCTCGATGTCGCTGAGGGCAGTGATCATCAGGATCGGCATCTGGGCTGTGGCCGGGTCCGCTTTAAGCTGGGCGCAGACCTCAAAGCCGTTGATGCCCGGCATGTTGATGTCCAGCAGCAGCAGGTCTGGGTTTTGGGCGCGGGCCACGGCCAGCGTCTCATGGCCGTCGCGGGCATAGAGGAGGCGATACCCGTTACTTTGCAGGGTATCTTCGATGAGCTTTCGGTTTTCAGGGTTGTCTTCGGCAACCAGGACGGTGATCATAAGCCCCCGCAATGCTAGCCCAGGAACTGCGCCAGTTTGTTTTGCAGCTCCCGCAGGTCAATCGGTTTGGAGATGTAGTCGTCACAGCCGGCCTCCAGGGCCTTTTCCCGGTCCCCCACCATGGCGTGTGCGGTCAGGGCGATGATCGGGATGTGGGCCAACTCCGGGTTGGCCTTGATCTGGCGGGTGGCAGTCCAGCCGTCCATCTGGGGCAGAGAAAGGTCCATCAGGATGAGGTCTGGCCGCTCTGCGGCGGCTTTGGCCACGCCTTGCTCCCCGTCAATGGCCTCGATGACCGTATAGGCCAGGGCCGAAAGAATGTCGGTGATCAGAGTCCGGTTGTCGGCGTTGTCCTCTATAACCAGGATGCGACGGCTACTCATAGCGTTTGAGCGACTCCTTGACTTCGGCCAGTAAATACCCTTGAGCCAGGTCGCCTTTTTCAACCAGGGCGGCGTACTGGCGGCGGAGCAACTGCTCTTCCTGTGGGCTGAGGTCTTTGGCGGTGACGACCAGCACGGGCAAGTCGGCCAGGGCCTGGCTTTCCCGGATGAATTGCAGCACATCGAAGCCGCTCATTTCGGGCATGATCAGGTCCAGCACCACCAGGCTGGCCCGGTGCTGGGCCAGCCACACACAGGCGGCCTGGCCGCTGTCCACCGCCTCGACGGCGTAGCCGGCGTTGGCGAGGATCTCCTTCAGCAGCATGCGGTCGGTTTCGTTGTCATCGACAACCAGGATGGGGGCCGGGGGGCGATCTGTTTGGGAGAGCGTCCGCTGCACGGCATCCAGCAGCAGTGCCCTGTCCACAGGTTTGACCACCATGTCGCTGGCCCCCATGGAGAGCGCGCGTGGCTCCTCATCCACAACCCCAACCAGGATTATCGGGATGTGGGTGGTGAAGGGATCGGCCTTCAGGGCCTTCAGCATCTGCCAGCCGTCCATGCCGGGTGTCACCATGTCCAGCAGGATCAGGTCGGGGTGCAGCCTGCGGGCCTGCTCCAGGGCCTGGGGTTCGCTGCGTGCCCCCACCACGCGGTAGCCATCGCTGGCAAGCTGGCTGCGGAAGGCGGCCAACGTGGCTGTGTCTCCGGCGATGGCCAGGATGAGCCTGGGCCTGCGGGCTTCGGCCTCGCCTGGCCCGGCCAGTTGTGCCCCGGAGGGTGGTTGCGCTTCGACGGCGGGCAGCAGCAGGTGGAAGGTCGTGCCCACGCCAACCTGGCTCTCCGCCCACACCCTGCCCCCGTGCAATTCGGCCAGGTGCCGCGTGATGGTCAGGCCCAGCCCGGACCCCGGAAACTCCCGTGTGGAGCTTTCGTCGAGCTGTCGGAACTCCTCGAAGATCAGGTCGAGCTTGCTGTTGGGAATCCCGATGCCGGTGTCGCTGATCTGGAAGTGCGCCAGGCCGTCCGTCGGCCTGGGGTCGGCCTGGATGGTGATGCTTCCCTCCGCCGTGAACTTGATGGCGTTGGAAAGCAGGTTCAGGAAGATCTGCCGGATGCGGGTTTCGTCGCCCCGCAGGGGCGGCGCGTCCTGAAAGCGCCGGTGGATGCGCAGCCCCTTCTCGCTGGCCTGCGGCTCCACGGTAGCCAGGACGCTTTCCAGCAAGGCCCTGGTGTCAAGCTCCGCCACCTCCAGCATCAGCCGCCCTGCCTCGATCTTGCTCAGGTCCAGGATGTCGTTGATGAGGCCCAGCAGATGCCGCGCGTTCCGGATCACGCGCTGTAGCCTATCCTGCTGGCTCTGGTTGACCGGGCCGTACCGCCCCTCCAGCACCAGTTCGGTATAGCCGATAATCGAATTGAGCGGGGTGCGCAGCTCGTGGCTCATCCTGGTCAGGAACTGCCCCTTCAGGTGGCTGGCCTCGGCCAGTTGGGCATTGGCGGCGGCCAGTTGCTTGTTGGTGGCGGCCAGCTCGCGGTTCAGTGCGGCCAGGGGATTGAAGAGCTGGTGGCGGAGCACCACATAGCCCATCCACAGCGCGGCCAGGGCCAGGAAGACTGCGTTGAGCGGCAGCGGCAGCAGCGGGCGCAGCGCCAGCGCCGCCACACCGCCCATGATCAGCGCCACGGCGGGCCACAGCAGGCGGGCACGCGGCTCTCTGGAGCGGTACAGCACGGCGATGATCAGGAAGAGGTAGAGCAGGTGCGCGAGCGCGACGGGGACGAACAGAGGGCCAGGGGTATAGTTGTAGCCGCCGCTGCCATCTGGCAGGGGATAAACCGCGCGGAAGAACTGCTCGTTGAACACGGCGAGGATGGAAAGCCCGTTGGCGGCCACGCCCAGCCCCTTGACCAGGTTGGCGGCGCGCCCCCGCAGCCTGGCGAAATCCGCCGCAAAGAAGAACAAGAGCGTGACAAAGGCCAGGTAGAGCACGAGGGTAAGCTCGTAAACCGGTTTCGGCTCGATCTGGAGCGGCTGCAGGAAGCGCCCGAACACGTTCAGCGCGCTGTAAGCGCCCAGGCACAGCATCATCAGCGCGAAGAGCTGGTTGCTGCGCAGGCGGGGGGCCTGCCCCAGGACCAGCATCGCCAGGGCCACGCAGATGAGGGCATTGATGCTGTGGCCGATGCTGACGATGATCGTTTGCGGGGAGAGAACCATCCCATGCTCCAGGCGTTTGAGGCGATCCGCGCCGCGCTGTCAGGTGACGGCCTCTTGATATATTACCACGCATTTTAGCCCCGGTCGGGCGAAAGCGGTAGTCGTCCCCTCAGGCCAGCGCCCGCGCGATGCGGGCCAGCAGATCGCTGCGCTGCAACTGCTGCTTTTTGATGATGTCCGCGATGCGCCCCTTGAGAAAAGCCTCTTCGTCCGGGGTCAGTTCCTTGGCGCTGACGATCACCACAGGCAGGTTGCTGAGGGCGGGCGTCTGCTCGATGTGGGTGAGCACGTCAAAGCCGCTGACCTGGGGCATGATCAGGTCCAGCAGCACCAGGCTGGCCTGCCGCTGGCCCAGCCATTCCAGGGCCTCCTGCCCCCCGCCGCACGTTTCCACCGGGTAGCTGGCGGAGCGCAGCATCTCGCTGAGCAACTCGCGGTCAGGGGCGTGGTCGTCCACCACCAGAATCGGGTGCTCCAGCGCCCCGCTGTGGCACAGGCGCTCGACGGTTTCCAGCAGGACCTGGCGCTCCACCGGCTTGCTGACATGGGCGGCCACCCCCACCGGGATGCTCATGGGCTGCTGGTCGACGATGCTGACGATCATCACCGGGATGGCGGCGGTGAGGGGGTCCGCCTTCAGCCGGTCGATCACCTCCCAGCCGTTCATGCCGGGCATCAGGATGTCTGTGGTGATCACGTCGGGGCGTAGCTGGCGGGCCAGCTCGATACCGGTCGGGCCGTCGGTGGCGTGGGCGGTGCGGTAGCCGCCCTCGCGGAGGTAGGTGCTGAGGATGTCGATGGCCTCCTGGCTGTCGTCGATGACCAGGACGCACGGGCTGTCGCCGTCTGGGGCTGGCTGGGGGGCCGTTGGGCGGGGTTGGGGGACCTCTTTGCTGGTGACCGGCAGGGCGACGAAGAAGGTGCTGCCCGCGCCCACGGCGCTCCTCAGCCAGATGCGCCCGCTGTGCATCTCCACCAGCCGCTTGGTGATGGCCAGGCCCAGGCCGGTGCCGCCGAACTCGCGGGTGGAGGTGTTATCCACCTGGCGGAATTCGTCGAAGATGCGGGCATGGTCCTCTGCCGCGATGCCGATGCCGGTGTCGGTGACCGTGATGAGCACCCACTGCCCGTCGCTGAGCCAACCCTGGGCGGGCAGGTCGAGCTGTGGGCTGCGCCCGCCCAGCACCTCTACCCGGCAGGCCCTCAGGCTTACGCCCCCCTGCCGGGTGAACTTGATGGCGTTGCTCAGCAGGTTGGTCAATATCTGGCGGACGCGCAGCGGGTCGGCGTAAAGCGCGGGCAGGGCCTCCTCCACCGTGCCAGTCAGTTGCAGGCCCTTCTCCTGGGCCATAGGCTCGATGGTGCCGAGAAGCCCCTCGATTTCCTCCTGAAGGTTCACGTATTGGGGGGAAAGCTCCAGGCGTCCGGCCTCGATCTTGCTCAGGTCGAGGATGTCGTTGATCAGCGCCAGCAGGTCGCGGCCATTGCGGTGAATCTTGCTCAGCCGGTCGACCTGCCTTTCGTTGAGCGGGCCATAGATGCCCTGGAGCAGCAGCTCGCTGTAGCCGACGATGGAGTTGAGCGGGGTGCGCAACTCGTGGCTCATCTTGGCCAGGAACTCGCTCTTGTAGGCGCTGGTGACCCTCAGCTCGGCGTTGAGCTTTTCGGCCCGCTCTTTTTCGGCGGCCAGCGCGTTCACGGTGCGGCGCAGGTCCCGGTTGGCCAGGCGCAGTTGTTCGTTCATCTCGCTCAGCGGGTTGAAGACCTGGTGGCTGATGACGGTGTAGCCGATGAGGGAGGCGGCAGCCGTGGCCATCAGCGTGTCGAAGGGCAGCCTGCTCAGCGGCTCGATGAAGTTGCCGGCGTAGCCGACCAGCAACAGCAGGGCAGGCAGCTCCAGCGGCCTGCTGCGCTGGGCGGGGTTGGCCCGCAGGTACAGGAAGGCGATGAGGATATAGGAGACCAGCAGGATCAGAGCCACGTATCCTGCGGGCAGAATCTGGAAGTTAGAGAGGATCACGCCGAAGTCCGCGCCGCTGGGGATGTTCGCCTCATTCACGGCCACCAGGGACCCGCTCCACAACAGGACCAGCGTGATCCCTGTGACAGGCAGCGCGGCCACGGAGAAGAGCCGGGTCAGGCGGGTGCGGATGCCGCAGAAGGCCAGCACGGCGAAGAAGAAGGTGATGGGCGTCAGCCCCAGGCCGGTGAGGTAGAGGTAAAAGCCCTGGGTTCGCCCCAACAGGTCCAATCCGGGGATGCGCAGCATCAGCGAGGCATAGGCCCACAGCCCCAGCATCGCCAGGAACAGCGCAAAGTACCAGTTTGCCCTTTCGCGGCGGGGCTGGAGGATGACGCCCAGCATCAGCCCGACGACCGCGCTCAGGGTCAGGATGTTGGCCGTGATGGTGATAAAGTCTTGCAACGCTCCGAGGCTCATGGCTTCGTTCTCTGGCTCTCTACGGGTGTCGCTTCCCGGCTGGCCCAGGCAGCATGGCGTCTACCGGGCCTGTTCCGGCGGGGGCGCGCCCACACCGGCCACCGGCAGCCAGAAGGTGAACGTGCTGCCCTGGCCCGGCTCGCTTTCCACGGCAATCGCCCCCTCCATCAGCTCCAGCAGCTTTTTGGTGATGGCCAGGCCCAGGCCCGTCCCGCTGTACTCGCGGGTGGTGGTGCCGTCTACCTGCCTGAATTCGTCGAAGATGATGGCGTGGTTTTCCGGCGCAATGCCGATGCCGCTATCCGTGACGGCGCACCAGACGCGGGGGAGCTGCCCGGCCTCCAGCCCGGCCCGGATGGTGATGCCGCCCTCGCGCGTAAATTTGACCGCGTTGCTGAGCAGGTTGTTGACGATCTGGCGCAGGCGCAGTGGATCGGCCTGCACGGGTGGCAGGTCCGCAGGGACCTCCACCTCTACGGCCAGCCCCTTGGCCGTGATCTGGCTCTCGAAGGCGAAGAGCGCCGTCTGGATCTCATCCGCCAGGGCGACCGCCTGCGTGTCCAGCTCCAGCCTGCCCGCCTCGATCTTGGCGATGTCCAGCAGGTCGTCGATCAGCGCCAGCAGGCTGCGCCCGTTGCGCAGGATGCGCTCGATGCGGTTGCTCACCTTCTCGTCCAGCGCGCCGTAGATACCGCTGAGCAGCGTCTCGGAGAAGCCGATGATGGAGTTCATCGGGGTGCGCAGCTCGTGGCTGATGCTGGCCAGGAACTCGCTTTTGAGGCGGTTGGCCTCTGCCAGCTCCAGGGCGCGCTGTTCCAGCTCCTCGATCAGCCGGACGTTTTCCGCCGCGATCCCGGCCTGCTGGGCCAGCCCTTCGATCAGCTCGATCCCCCCCTGGTCGAAGCGGTGCAGGGGGCTGGCGACCACGGCCTCGATGACGCCGATCATCACCCGGCGCTGCAAGATGGGCGTCAGCAGGTGCGTGCCGTGGTAGTCGGGGAGCAGGGCCGCCAGCGATTGGGCCGCCGCGTCGGAGCCGTGGCCGGGCTGCATGACCAGCGTCTGCGGCTTTTGCAGCGCCTCCACAAGGGCCGGGAAGCGCTCCAGCGGCCCGGAGAGGCGCTCCAGGAACAGGGGGGGCAGGGCGGCGTCGGGGGGATGTGTCGCTTTGATGTGTAGCCGGCCTTTTTCCAGCAGCGAGACGGCGGTGAAATCCGCGCCGAGCGCCGTGGCAGCCGTCGCCGCGATCTGGGGCAGCAGATCCTCCATCACGATGGCGCGGCTGAAGCGAACGGTGGCCTCGCGCAGAAAGCTCTGGTCGCGGGCCTGGCGCTGCATCTGGCGGAAGAGGCGGGCGTTTTCCAGGGCGACGACCACCTGTGTCGTCAGGGTGCTGGCCAGGCGGATGTCCTCCGGGGCGAAGCTGCGTGGGGCGCGGCTTTCCGTCCATTCGACAACGCCCAGTGTCCGTTCGTGGGCGACCATCGGCAACAGCAGGCGGGCAAACTGGCCGCCGGCGGCCAGGCGGGCGCGGTCGGCGGGCGGTGTGGCCGGGTCGTCGCGGTTCAGCACCACCGGCAGCCCCGATTCGAGGGCGGCGCGCAGGGCCGGGTCCTCAGACAGCGGGACGGCCTGCCCTGGCGCGACAGGGATGGTCTCGGCCTCGGTCGGGGAGTAGCAGATGGCGGCAACATTGACGTGCTGCTGCCCGGCGTCGTAGAGCAGCACCGAGCAACTGGAGGTATCCAAAGCTCTGGCCATATGCTGGACCACGGCGTTGACCAGCTCGTTGTAATCCAGCGTGGCGACCAGCTCCTGGCCGATCTGGTGGACGATGCCCTGTTCCAGCAGCCGACGCTGGGCCTGGTGGTACAGACGGGCGTTTTCTATGGTGGTGGCGATCTGGGCGGCCAGCGTTTGCAGGGCGGCCTCGTCGGTCGGGTTGAAATGGCTGATCCGTGTGCTGGCGACGTGCAGAGTGCCCAGCGTCCTGTCGCCGCTGCGCAGCGGGACGGCCAGGCAGGAAGCAACCGGCACGTCTGGCTCCGGCCACAGGAAGTCGCTGTCCTCCCGGACATCGGGGACGTTCTGCGGCTGTCCGGTCTGGATGGTCCGCCCCACGACGCCGCGCCCCAGGGGGAGGGTGCTGCCGGCTGGCAGGGTCAGGGCCGGGTCGGCGGCGGCGCTGGCGGCCAGGTGGATGGATTCGCCTCGCTCGTCCAGCAGAAAGAGGTAAACCGCCTCGTACCCCATCAGATCGTGGATGCCCTGGGCAGCCCGGCGCAGCAGGGTGGGCAGGTCGAAGAGGAAGCTCAGCTCCTGGCCGATGTGGTTGATCACGGTCATCAGGTCGGCGCGGGCGCGCTCAGCGGCGAACAGTTGGGCGCTTTCCATGCTGACCGCCACCTGGCTGGCGATGGCCCGCGTCAGCTCCAGGTCGCCTTCGTCGAAGCCCCGCCCCTGCTTGTTGAGCAGGCAGAGCACGCCCAGCGTGCGCTCCCGCGTGTTGAGCGGATAGCTGATCACGTTGCGCACGGCGAGGCCCAGGCTGGCTGTGTCCTCCAGGTTGGCGTCGTCGATCTGCGTGTTGCTGGTGAAGGGCCTGCCGGTGTGGTAGGCGTGGATGACGTGACCGTGCCCGTCCAGCGGCCAGCCCAGCCCTCCAACGCGCGGGGAAAGGCCCACCGCAGAGGGGCGGTGCGCGACCAGCCGACGCCCGCTGTGGTCGGGCATCAGCAGCAGGGCGGCCTCGGTTTGCATCAGGGCCACCGTTTCGCGCATGGCGTGGGTGAGCATGTCGTCCAGGTCCAGCGTGGCGCTGGTGATCACGGCGATGCGTTGCAGGGCCTCGCTTTCGCGCAGCCGTGCGCGGGTGTCGCTCAGCAATTCCGCGTTGCGCACGGCGGCGGCAATATGGCTGCTCACGGCTGCCAGCAGCTCCCCATCGCTGTAGGTGAAGCCTCCCCCGGTGCGGTTGGCCAGCACCAGGACGCCTACCGCGTGGTCCTGCACGCGCAGCGGCGTGCAGAGCATGTTCTCCACGGTCAACTGCTGGCGCAGGGCGGCGGGCAGGCGCACGGCGTCGGGCGTGTTGGCCAGGCAGGGCGCGCCCGTGGTGAAGCTGGCGGCGATCAGGTTGTCCGGGTCGTCCACGGCGAAGCGCAGCCCGCCCCCAAAGCTGGCTCCGGGCCGGGCGACCAGGGTACGGGTATGCCTGTCATACAGCAGGAAGGCCGCGTGCTGCACCCCTAAGGCGGAGCGGACGAGGTCCAGCGCGCGGGCCAGGATGTCGTCCAGATCGAGCGACGAGGCGACGATGGCCGCTGTCTCCAGCAGCAGCGAGGTTTGCGCCAGCCGCGCCCGCGCATCCTGCCGCAGCAGGTGGTTGTCGATGATCAGGGCAAGCTGAGCAGCCAGCGGGCCGATCCGCTCGGCATCTGCCTGGCCGAAGCGCTGGCCGGATGCGCGGTCCAGCAGCAGGGCAGCCCCCATCCGGCGTCCATGGGCGACGAGGGGCACGCCCAGGACGGCTTGCGCCTTGAAGTCCGGGATGAGCGATGTGGGCGGTTCCGCGAGCGCCTGGGCATCGTTGAGGATCACCGTCTCGCCGGTGGCGATGATGTGCTCGGTCAGCGAAGGGACGCTGGCCGGGCGCTCCGCCGTGGGAGGGGAGCCGTTCGGGTCCAGGCCGTAGCTTGCCAGCCGACGCGGGCGCTGCTGCTCCCGGTCCCACAGGGTGATCGCACAGGCATCGGCCCCGACCAGCGCGGCCAGATGGGCTGCCGCCTGGCTCAGCAGGTCTTCCAGCGGGATGTCCGCCGTTGCCAGTCGGCTGATGGCGTGGTGGGCCTCAAGCGGCTGACGCTCGGCAGCCAGCCGCGCGTTCTGCGCGCGCAGGGCCAGGTGTTGTTGGGCGGTGTGCAGCGCCAGCGCTGTCGGGGCCGCCATGGCCTCCAGCAGGCGCAGATGGTGAGGCTCGAAGGGCGGCGGGTGGAGCCGCTCCAGGCTGAGCACGCCCAGGAGCTGGCCCCCCACCAGCAGGGGCGCGGCCAGCACGGAGCGCCCGCCCTCCTCCGGCGCTGGTGCGGGTCCGTCGGCCTCCGGGCTGGTGGTCAGCAAAGGCTGGCGCGTCCCGGCGACACGCCCCACGATCCCGCTGCCCGGCGCGATGGGCGCGGGGGCGTGCCCGTCCTCCGGGTACGTGCTGTGGGGGAGCAGCAGGTTCTGCCCCGCGTCCAGGAGGTGCAGGCTACCCCTGTCGAAGGGGATGAGGTTGTGGACGTGCTCAAGGATATGGGCCAGAAGTTGATCAGGTTCGAGCGAGGGTGGCACAGCCGCTTCCATGGTGATCATTGCCCCCTGCTATCCAGGGAAGGACGGGTGCATCCTGTGGGCCACCCGCGCCGATGGAGTCGGGATGTGTGCCGGGGTGGTCGCAGGCTCCCCCTGTACCATAGACCAGTTCGCCGTTATACGCCAGTCGGGGGGTACTTCAGCCGGTACAGCTCGATGGCGTGCAGGATGGCCTGCTTGGCCGCCTCCGCGCCGACCCAACCCTTGGGCACGATGTTGCCGTCCGCTTCCAGTTGCTTGTAAGTCTGGAAGAAGTGGGCGACCTCCTGCAAGAAGTGCTTGGGCACGTCGGTAAGGTCGTGGTATTCGTCGAAGATGGGGTCTGTGGCGGGCACGGCCAGGATTTTGTCGTCCGGCATCTCGCGGTCAAACATGCGGAACATGCCGATGGGCCGCGCCTCGATCACGCAGCCGGGGTAGGTCGGCTCGTTGATCATCACCAGGATGTCCAACGGGTCCTCGTCCTCGTAGTAGGTTTGCGGGATGAGGCCGTAGTCGCTGGGGTAGTGCAGGGGGCTGTAGAGCACCCTGTCCAGCTTGATGACGCCAGCCGTCTTGCTGTACTCGTACTTGTTACGGCTGCCCTTGGGGATCTCCACAATACAGTAAACCACGTCGGGAACTTTGGGGCCGGGCATCAACCCGTGCCACAGATTGATGGTCATCGTGTTCTTTTTCACTCCGTTCGGCTTTGCAGGCCGGGCAGCGCCGGAGGGCTGTGCCTGCCCAGGCTTTTGGGCCTGGAAGGCGGCGGACCGGCGCGCAAAGAATCGGTGTGTCTCCCCGTCTGCCTCCTGGACCGGGGCAGACGGCTGCCACGGACAGGGCGGCTAGCTCTCCGCCGGATAGGCGCGGTGTTTGGCGCGCAGGTCCTGGCTCTGCCGGGCGCGGTGGCGGTTGGGCGGGGGGCCGGCCTGCCCGACCAGAGCTTCAATGCGCGTCAATGACTCGTCGTCGTACTCGATGGTGTGGCAGAAGTCACACGCCCAGGCCGGGGTGTTGGGCACGCTGACCAGGGTCCCGTTGTAGATCTGCACGTAGGTCACCAACCGCAGGTGTAGATGTCCTATCTGGCAATGGGGACATGTGTAGTGATTCTCCTGGGACATACAACGATCCTCCACTCGATGGTAACGATCCTAAGGCAGCGGTGCTGCGGCTGGCGCCTGCGCCGTCACCGGGGCTTGCGGTGGCGGGGTTGGTGTGTGGGGCGGGGGGGCGTCGTAATCATAGTGCGGCACGAAGCCCCAATCCTCCAGGGGCCAGTAAACCACCCAGGCCTGCCCCACGATCTTGTCTCTGCGCAGCGGGCCGAAGGCGTGCGAGTCGCGGCTGTTGTTGCGGTTATCCCCCAGCACAAAGTATTCGTCCGCCCCCAGGGTCCACTCCCCCCGGTAGGTCGGCGGCGCGCTGATGTACGGCTCGTAGAGCGGCTCCCCGTTGACGTACACCAGTCCGTCGCGGACGGCGACCGTCTCGCCGGGCAGCCCCAGCACGCGCTTGATGAAGTCATGCCCCGGCTCATCCGGGGAGGCGAAGACCACCACATCCCCGCGACGCGGCTCGCCCAACAGGTAGCTGAGCCGGTTGACGATGATGAACTGCCCGGACGCGAAGTTGGGGTTCATGCTGCTGCCCTCCACCACAAAGCGGGCCGTGAGCAGGTTGATCAGCGTGTAGATGGCCACGATCATCAGCAGCGTGTCCAGTATCTCACGCAGCAGGCTGCGCCTTGTTGTGCGCGGGCGGGGCAGGCTTTCCACGTCTGGTCCGGTCCACGGGGCGTCCACAGGGGACGGCGTGCGCGTAGCTGCCGGGGGCGAGTGGGGTTCCAACCGTTCCAATGCAGTGCCTTTTGTTCCGGTCTGCGCAAGCAATTAACTTCATTATATTGTACGAAAATCGCCCTAGCAATCGTCAATTTTTAAGGCTGAGCCAGGGCTGTCTGCCCTGCCGCTGCCTGTGGTGTATGGCGTGGCCCGTCCTTTTGCACTATACTCCATCATCATAAACAGGGTGGGTTTTGAGGCATTCATCCCTTGGCTGGCGAACGCATTCTTGTCGTGGACGATGGTCGTGAGAACCGCGACTTTGTGGTCGATTATGTTCTGCGTCCCCATGGCTACCGCACCCTGGTGGCTCGTGATGGCCGTGAGGGGCTGGAAAAAGCCCTCTCCGAGCGCCCGGATTTGATCCTGCTGGACTTGCAGATGCCGCGCATGAACGGCATTGAGGTCCTGCATGCCCTGGCGCGGGAAAACCTCAACATCCCCGTCGTGCTGATGACCTTCCACGGGTCAGAAGAGATCGCCGTGGAGGTCTTCCGCATGGGGGTCAAGGACTACGTCAAGAAGCCCTACACGGTCGAGGAGATGCTGGGCGCTATCGAGCGCAGCCTGACGGAAACCCGGCTGCGCAACGAGAAAGATGCCCTGACCGAGCGTCTGTTGATCTCCAATCGGGAGCTACAGCGGCGCATCAAGGAATTGAACGTCCTCTACAAGATGGGCAAGAGCGTCACCGCCTTGCTGGAGATCGACCAGCTTGCGGCGCGCGCGGTGGAGGCGGCCACCTATGTCACCGGCGCGGAGGAAGGCTGCCTGCTCCTGCTGGAGGACGGCAAGTTAATCTGCCGGGCGGCCAAGCGCCAGGGCGATGGGCACGCCCGACCGCTGTACATCGAGATGCAGGACAGCCTGGCCGAGCACGCCGTGAAGACCGGCCAGCCTACCGTATTGACCCCGGAGGAGCTGGCCCCTGCCCGGTCCGGCAACCCGGATGTGCCCCATGCCGTGCTCTATATGCCCCTGCTCATCGGCGAGCGCGTCCTGGGCGTGCTGGGCGTGAACAACGTCTCGCCGGACTCCAAGGTTTTCACCGAGCACGATGGCGCGCTGCTGAGCGCGCTGGCAGACTACGCGGCCATCGCGGTCGAGAACGCGCGCAACTTCGCCCTTCTTGAGGAGGTCAAGGAGTGGGAGAAGCAGCAGATCCGCCAGACGTTTGAGCGCTATGTCGCGCCCTCGGTGGTGGATCGGGTGCTGGACCGCCCGGAAGCGCTGCGCCTGGGGGGTGTGCGCCAGCCCATCACCATCCTGTTCGCCGACCTGCGCGGCTATACCACCTTCAGCGAGCGCGCCAGGCCGGAGGAGGTGGTGGAGCTGCTGAACGAGTACTTCCGGCTGGCGGCGGAGGTGATCATGGCCCGCGAGGGGACCCTGGATAAGTTCCTGGGGGATGCGGTGATGGCCTTTTTCAACGCCCCGGAAGCCCAGGAGGATCATCCCTACCGCGCCGTGGACGCGGCGCTGGCCTTGCGAGAGGCCGTGAACCAGTGGAACGCCCAGCGCAATGGCGAGAAGCTGACTTTTGGCATCGGCGTTCACTGCGGGGAGGCCGTGGTGGGGAACATCGGCACGTCGCGGGCCATGAACTACACGGCTATTGGCGACGCGGTGAACCTGGCCAAACGGCTACAGGAGCGCGCCGCGCCAGGGCAAATCCTGGTCTCGGAAAGTGTGGTGGAGTGCCTGGGCGATCAGGCGCGGGTCAGGCTGCTGGGGCCGATGCAGGTCAAGGGCCGCCAGGGGGCGGTGACGGTGTATGAGTTATTGGGGTTGGCCTGACACGCAACCGCTCCGGCAGACTGGCACGGCGGGAACCCCACCCGCCGTGTTTGGTTATTTCAGTTTGCCTTCGCGGGGGCGGAAGCTGAGCCGGATCGGCGTGCCCAGGAAGCTGTAGTGCTGCCGGATCTGGTTTTCCAGGTAGCGCTCGTAGCTGAAGTGCACCAGCCGCGTGTCGTTGACATGAAAGAGGAAGACCGGTGGGTCGGAGCGCACCTGCTGGGCCATGAAGATTTTGAGGCGCTTCCCTGCCTTGGAGGGGGGCGCGTGGCGCTCCACGGCTTCCCGCACGATCCGGTTCAGCTCGCTGGTGGGGATGCGGACAAGCCGTTCTTCCTGAATGCGCGCCGCCGTGGGGATCACCTGGTGCACGCGCTGCCCGGTGAGGGCGCTGACGAAGAGCACCGGCACGTAGGGCATGAAGTTCAGCTCGCGGCGGACCTGTTCGGTGTATGCGTTGATGGTGTAGGTGTCTTTTTCGACGGCATCCCACTTGTTGACGACGATGGCCGCGCTCTTCATCTCGTCCAGGATGAAGCCCGCAATATGGGTGTCCTGGGCCGTGACGCCCTCTGTGGCGTCGATGAGCAGCAGGGCCACGTCGGCGCGCTGGATGGCCTTGAGGGCGCGCAGCACGCTGTATTTCTCCACGCCGGGGGCGATCTTGCCCCGACGCCGGATGCCCGCCGTGTCGATGAGGAGCACCGGCATGCCTTCCCACACCAGCCGCGTGTCGATGGCGTCGCGGGTGGTGCCGGGCAGCGGGCTGACGATGGCGCGCTCCTGGCCCAGGATTTTGTTGAGCAGGCTGCTCTTGCCGACGTTGGGACGCCCGACGATGGCGATCTTCAGCGTGCCTTCGTCTTCCTCCACGTCATAGCGCGGGGGTGGGGCGTTCTTGAGGGTGGCCACAATGGCGTCCAGCAGGTCGCCCGTGCCCGTGCCGTGCATGGCGCTGACGGGGAACACCTCCCCCATGCCCAGGCCGTAGAACTCGATGGCATCGGCGCGGCGCTGGTCGTTATCCGCCTTGTTGGCGGCCACGATGACCGGCTTGTTGGTGCGCCGCAGCACCTCTGCCACTTCCTGGTCGGCGGCGGTGATGCCCTGCGTGGCGTCCACCAGCATCACCACCAGCTCCGCCTCCTCGACCGCGACCAGGGCCTGGGCGCGAATCTGCGGCACGAAGTCGATGCTGCCCTCGGCCAGGGGCGCGGTGTCGCGCGCGCCTTTGGGCTGGTAAACCTCCAGCCCGCCGGTATCGACCACGGTGAATTCCACACCGCCCCATTCCACATCCGCCTGGAGCCGGTCGCGGGTGGTGCCGGGCATCTCGTGCACCACGGCCAGGCGTGCACCGGCCAGCCGGTTGAAGAGGGTTGACTTGCCAACGTTGGGGCGCCCAACCAGCGCCACGAGGGGTTTGCGTGCCATGGGTGTGGGTTTGTGAACAACCTTTCCGGGCGATTGTAACCGCCACCCCTGCGGCAATCAAGGGCGGGTCGTGGGGGCCAGGCCTGTCCCCGTCCGCAAGCTGGTATCTCCGCCGTTGGTGGCTGGCGAGGTGGCTGTTGGGGAGGCAGCCTGGGTGGGGGCGGGCGATTCCGCCGCTGTGGGTGTGGGGGTCCCGGCGCTCTCCGGCGCGATCTGCACCTCCAGCATGGGGGGCAGCACGGACTTGCCTGCCGTCTCCAGGCCCTCGCGGTTGATGACGGCCTGCAAGGGCACCTGGTGGTTGCCGGGCGGCAAATTGGAGAGATCGGCCACGATGGAGATGTCGCCGGGGGTGAGCGTATCCAGGATCGGCTGCGGGCCGGTGATGAGCAGCGTGACCTCCGTCGGCGCGATGACCGCCTCGAACCCCGGCTCCAACCCCTGCACCTGGACGGGCAGGTGCTCAAAGCGGCGGCTGGCCGTCAGGGTGTCGATCTCCACCGTGACCGTGATGTTCTGTTCGGTCGGCAGGAAGACCCCAGGGGGCAACTGGACCGGCACGGTGCGGCTGAAGGAGCGGGTCTGGTCGCTGAGGTCGATGGGCGCGGTCAGCACGGTGCCGGGCAGTTGCTCCAGCGCGCTGGGCCGCCCGCTGACCAGGATGGTCTGCGGCTCGTAGGTGATGCCGTACACCACGTAGCCGGGGGCTGGCTCGCCGACGATGTTTGGGGTGACGAAGACTTCCCGGAAGTCCTCGCGGGGCTGGATGTTGACCGTCACGTTCACGTTCTCCGGGCTGAGCGTCACGTTGGGCACGGTGCGGCCCTCCTCGTCTACCGGAGTCAGGCGCATCTCCCGCGTAAAGAGGTTTCGCTCGTCGTCGAGCTGAAGGCGAACGTCAGCGGTGGTCACGCGCTCGACCAGCGAAGCGGGGCCTATGACGCGCACCTCTGGCACGTCGAAGGCGATGGAGGCGACCTCGAAGCCGGTGGGGGGCAGGCTGCGGATGTCCGCGTTGACCGGCACCAGGACCTCGGCAGCGCGGTCGATGGCCACGGTGATCTGGCGGGGCTGCCAGTCCTCCACCACCACGCGGCGTGCGGCGGCCACCTCCACCTGGGTGTTGACGGTGTAGGTTCCCGGCTCCCGACCGGTCAGGTCGACAAACACGTGGATATCCCCCGCCTCCAGAATCTCCCAGACGGCGGCCTGGGTGCGCAGCACCACCTGGGCGCTGCTGGCGGGGTTGTTGGTGACGATCATCCCTTCGTCGGTCACGATCTCGATGGGGATGCGCTGGGGAAAGCGCCGCACTTCCACCGGGTTCTGCTCAATGGTGGCCGCGATCCAAACGAACATGGCCAGGATCAGCGACCCGGCCAGCCATATCAGGTTATCCGCCAGGAAGTGCCAAGCGCGACGCATGGGCTTTCGCTATTCCACCGAGGTGAGGCGGGCCACTTGCGTGCGCAGCCAGTTGAACCAGGGTGACCAGAAGCGGCGGGGTTGCCGCCGTCCATCGTCTCCGTAAAAGGCGGTGAGAATGGTGCGCAGCCGGTTGCTGTCCAGGCGGCGGATCATGCGCCCGCCATTGGTGACCGAGATCTGCCCTGTTTCCTCCGAGACGACCACGCAGATCGCGTCGCTGACCTCGCTGATGCCCAGCGCGGCGCGGTGGCGGGTTCCCAGCTTGCGGTCGGTGATGCGGTGGCCGGATGACAGCGGCAGCACACAGGCCGCCGCCGCGATGCGGTTCCCGGAAAGGATGGCCGCGCCGTCGTGCAGCTCGGTTTTGGGCCAGAAGATGGTCAGCAGGAGCTGGGGGGTGACCTCGCTGTACAAAGGGACGCCGGTGTTGATGTATTCCTGCAGGTGGACGCTGCGCTCCAGCACGATCAGCGCCCCGTGCCGTCGTTCGGCCAGCCGGTCGGCAGCCATGCAGATCTCGTCGATGATGCGTTGCTGCTGGGTGCGGGCCTGCTGGCGGCCAAAGAGCGGCATCCCCCCCAGGCGCGTGAGGGCGCGGCGCAGCTCCGGCTGAAAGATGACCGGGATGGCAATGGCCGCGCCAGTGACCACGTGGCTGAGCAGCCAGCGGAGGGCCACCAGTTGCAGCACGCTGGTGAACAGGCCGATCAGGATCAGCACGACCATCGTGCCGCGCAGCAGGGAGATGGCCTGTGTGCCGCGCAGCAGCATGCTGGCCACAAAGAAGAGCAGGGCGACCAGCAGGATATCCAGCAAAGAGACGAGCGTGAAGTTGTCAAAAGCCCAGAGAATTTCCATTGCAGGTGAAGCGCGCTAGCCCCCCAGTTGGCTGAGTAATCGTTTGTAGTCCTCTATGCCCGGTGGGTTGAGGGCAATGATCTGGCGGATGGTGCCGGCAGCGGCGGCGTGCATGCCAGCATCAAGCTGAAGCTCGCCGAGGGCATCCAGTTGTTCGACGGCCTCCTCCCGGCGTCCAATGTGCGCGTACAGCGCGGCCAGGCGTGAGCGAAGGGCCATTTCGTTGGGATACAGCGCAACCTGCTCCTCCAGCACCTGCGCGATCAGGTCCGGGCGTCGTTGCTGGGCGTAGAGGCGCATGAGTTCGTCCAGCTCTTTAATCGCCTCCACCCTGTTGTTCAGCCGGTAGTTCAGGTCCATCAGGGCCTTGCGGGCGCGCTCGTCCTGGGGCGACATCGCTTTGATCTGCTCGTAGGTGCGCACAGCCTGGCGCAAATCCATGCGGGTCACGTCGATATCGGCCATGCGGTGCAGGATATGGACGACCTTTTCGGCGTTCGCGCTCAGGCGCTCTGCCAGGCGATAGGCCTCGGCGTAGGTATCGCGGGCCATGTCGAAGTCGGCAAGCTGGTAATAGGCGTCGGCCATGTCGATGTATTGCTCCAACACCTCGTCCCAGCGCTCTTCCTTCTTCAACAGGTCCAGGAGACTGCTGCGGACAGCCAGGTCCATCGGCGCGGCTTGCAGCACCTCGGTCAGGATTTGAGCCGCACGGTCGGTCTGGCCCCGGATGAGGTAGGTTTCCGCCACCAGGCGGTATTTCGCGTTGGCCTCTTGCAGCCGATTCTCGGCCAGCAGAATCTGGGCGATGCGCAAATGGATGGGCAGGTAGGTGGGCGCGATCTGGACCGCATAATGGGCCTCGTCCATGGCCAGGGTCAGGTAACCCTCCCGCATATAGCGGTCGATCCGGGCCACGGACTGGGTCAGCTCCTCGCCGCCCTCGGCCAGTTGCTCCACCAGACTGGTGACGCCTTCTGTACGGGCGGTCTCTTCCAGTTGGCGGCGCGTTTCGGCCACGCGCTGCTTCCAGTCTGCGCCCGTCAGCAGGCTGAAGAAGCGCTCGTTCATAGCCACGAGCTGGTCCTTGTCGCTGCGGGCCAGGCTGCTCTGCAAGTCGTGGTAGACGGCGCTGAGCTGCTCCCGCTCCTCGGTGTTGATGGCCAGGCTCAAATCGACCAGACGCAGCGTCTCCACCAGGTGCTGCGAGGCCTGCACCGGCTTGTTCAGCGCCATGTAGGCCTGGCCCATGCCGTGGTGCACGCCGGCAGCCAGCTTGGGCGATTCCAGCGCCTGAGGGAACAGCTCCAGCGCCTCTTTGTATTTTTTCTGCTGCAACAACAGCACGCCCAGGCAGAAATAGATAGCCGGGTGGGAGAAGCGGGCGTCCAGCGCCTGCTGGTAGGCCTGCAGGGCGGCCTTAACCTCCCCCTGGCGGTGAAGCTCGATGGCCTTGATGGTATGGGCGCTGCCCGTATCCAAGGCCCCGCCCTCAAAGACGAAGCTGGCCAGCTCCGTGAGGGCCTCCTCCTCGGCTTCGCCAATCGGCCCACGCGCGTCTGCCTCCCCAACTTCGCGCTCTGTGGTGATGGGCTTGATGTCGAAGGCGTCGTGGCGCTGCTCGGCGGCGGGCTGCTTCTTTTCCACAGGCGGAGCCTGTAGCAGTGTGCCCGACTGCAGGGCTTGCAGCGTGTTGAGGGCCTGGGCGTTATCCCGGTCCAGGCGGAGCGCCCGCTGGACGGCCTGGATTGCCTTTTCCGTGTCGTTGATGCGCTGGAAGTTGAAGGCCAGGGTCAGGTATTCGCGGATGGCCTTCTTGGTCTCGCCGGTTCGCTCGTAGGCGGTGGCCAGCTTGGCGTGAATCTGGATGAGGCCCGGCGTGAGATGAGTGGCGCGTTCCCAGTTGCCGATGGCTTTGTCCAGGTCGCGCTGGCCGATGTAGATATCCGCGACTTTGACGTATTGCTGGGCCGCTTCGCGGAGGCGGCCCATGCGCTCCAGCACGTCGGCGCTCTTCTCCAGGGGGATGGGATCGTCCGGCGCAAGCTGGTGGGCGCGCGTATACACTTTGAGCGCTTCTTCCAGGCGGCGCGCCTGGAGCAGGGCCAGGCCCAGGCTGCGGTGGGCGTCCGGGTCTTCCGGAAATTCCTGGATGGCACGGCCATAGGCGGCGATGGCCCTGTCCCATTGCTGGTCCCAGGCCGCGTTGTGCCCGGCGTTCATTGCTTTTTCGTAGATTTCTCGATTCCCGGCCATGGTACCTTCGACTACATGCCTGCCGCAGAACGGGCCGCCGGTTAGCGGGGGGCCATCAGACGGACGAGCAGGGCCTTCTGGGCGTGTAGGCGGTTTTCTGCCTGCGGAAAGAGCAACGAGCGGGGGCCGTCACAGACCTCGTCCGTGATCTCGTCGCCCCGATGCGCAGGCAGGCAATGCATGGCGACGACGTTGGGCGCGGCCTGTTCCAGCAGGGCCGAGTTGACCTGGTACGGCTGAAACTGGGCGCGGCGCTGCTCGGCTTCGGTCTCCTGGCCCATGCTGACCCAGGTATCCGTGTAGACGATGTTGGCGTTGGCCACGGCAGCGCGGGGGTCCTGGCCTGTTTCGATGGTGATCGGGGCTGCCCCGGCCAGCGCCCTGGCCTTGGCCAGCACTGGCTCCGGCAGCGCGTACCCTGGCGGCGAGGCGATGCTGAAATCCAGCCCCAGCAGGGCGCTGGCCATCAGCAGCGAGACGGCGACGTTGTTGCCGTCGCCAATGAAGGCCAGCTTGAGGCCCCGCAGCCTGCCGAAGTGTTCGTAGATGGTGAGCATATCCGCCAGGGCCTGGCAGGGATGGTTATAGTCGCTCAGGCCGTTGATCACGGGGACCGTGGCGTGGCGCGCCAGTTGCACAACGTGCTCGTGGTCGAACACGCGGGCCATGATCCCCTGTACGTAGCCGGAGAGGACGCGGGCGATATCGGCAGTGCTCTCCCGCTTGCCCAGCCCGATCTCGGCAGGGCTGAGGTAGACGGCATCGCCGCCGAGGTGCTTCATGCCGACCTCAAAAGAGACACGGGTGCGCAGGGACGGTTTTTGAAAGACCATGCCCAACACCTGGCCGGCCAGAACCGGGCGGTTACCGCCGCTCCGCCACTCTCGCTTCAGGAAGATGGCCAGCTCCAGCAGATCCCAGATCTCCTGAGCAGACCACTCGGTGAGGTCAACGAAATCGCGTTTCATCGGACTGTCGGACTCTCTTCAAGGTATGAAGTAAATGGATGGTTAAATTCGGATGGCAGAGATGAGTATAGCATAGGACCCTGGCCCACGAAAGCAAGCGCCCGGTGATTCGGCCTTGCCAACCACCGGGCGCTGAGGCAGGCATCCGTTAGGCACGGATGCCTGCTACTTTGTGGCTGTGGAATTAGCCGCCACGGGCCTCCAGTTGGGCAGCCTGGTCAACGCTCCACCAGTCGAAGTGGTAACCGCCGACGATGCCATCGGTGGCGATGGGGGCGTCAACCCAGGGCTTGAGCTGGATATACTGGGCGCGACCGTAGAGCGGCATGATCGGGAACTCGCCGTCGTAGCCGAAGAAGGCCTCCTCGATCTGCCGGTACAGCTCGATACGGCGCTCCGGATCGCCCTCGGTCTGGGCCTCCAGGATCAGGTCATCCACCTCAGAGCAGGGACGCATGAAGTCGTTCTGCGCCTCGCAGTGGATGCCCACATCGTAGAACCAGTTGTTGGCGTCCGGGTAGTCCGGCCCCCAACCCAGCGTCCACATGTTGGGGCGCTCCTCGGTCGGCGTGGCGCGGTCCACGGTCTGCAGCAGCACGGAGAACTCCTGCGGCTCGATGGTGAAGAGGTTCGGGTCGCAGCCCAGCACGTTCTCCACCTCGGCGGCCAGGAACTCAGCCCAGGCGGCAGCGGAGGAATAGACGACGATGTCGATGGGCGGGAAGCCCTCGCAGTTCGGGTAGCCAGCGGCTTCCATTTCGGCCCGTGCGTACTCCGGATCGTAGCCGATGCCCTCGGCGTTGATGCCGACCTCATTGGGGGGCAGGGCGCCGAACATTCCCGGCGGCACCCAGTGCATCATGGGGTAGCCACGGCCCTGGTAAACCTCCTGCACGAACAGCTCGCGGTTGAAGGCCGCGCTAAAGGCACGGCGGGCGTGCACGTTGTCGAAGGGAGGCTTGTCATGGGCGAAGGCGAAGTAGTAGACGACCGGCTCCACCAACTGCACCACCGTCTGGGACAGTTCCGGATCGTTCAGCAGGTTTTGCAGCTCAGCGCCAGGGACGCCGGAGCGGTCAAGCTGGTTGTCCTGGTAGAGCGCGACGATAGTGCCCGCGTCCTCGATCACCAGGTCCACCACGCGCTCCACGTTGCCCGGCCCCACCAGGTCGGCAGGGATCAGGGGGTTGCGCAGCAGCACGCGGCGCACACCACGCTCCCACTCGTCCATGACGAAGGGGCCGTTGGTCACCAGGTTGCCCGGCTCGGTCCAGTCGGTGTTGAACCCGCCGCCGAACTCCTCAATCACCTCGCCGGGGACCGCACGGAGCGTCCACAGGGAGGTCATGGAGAAGAAGTAGGGGAAGGGGCCGCTGAGGGTGATGGTCAGGGTTGTGTCGTCCGGGGCAGCCACCCCAACCTGCTCGAAGGATTCGGGGGTCAGGTCCGCCGGATCGATGGCCCGTACCGTCTCGCAGCCTGCGATCACGCCCGCCACCACTTCTGCATAGAGCGAGGTGTTGTTGGGGTCGCAGGCGCGGTGGACGCCGGTCACGAAGTCGCCCGCCACAACCTTACGAACCTCGACCGCCTCGTCCGTCACCGGGTTCCAGCGCACCCACGGCACGTCGTCGCGGATGGTGAAGGTCCAGGTGAAGGTCTCGGCGTCGTAGCTCCACTCGGTAGCCAGCTCCGGCGTCAGCTCGGAGGTGTTCAGCGGGTTGTTGTTGGTCAGGCCCAGGAAGAGGTTCTCGATAAAGTTGATGGAGACTTCATCGGTCGCCACCTGGGGGTCCAGCGTGGAGACCAGCGCGTCGCCCTGGCTCCAGTAGTAAGTGATAGGCTCGGCTTCCTGTGCCAGGCCAGGTGTGATGCCCAGAACCATCGCCAGCACCAGCGTAAGCGCAGGCAAAGCCCGAAGGGTATTCTTGATCCGATTGGACATTTAGTTTCTCCTCCAGAGTATCCAGAGTAAATGTAGTGGGGGGTTAATCGACCAGCCGACCTCCCTGCCTCGGCGAGCGTGGAAAAAGAGTCGTTTGCTGTACAACTCCTTTCGTACCCAGGTGCCTCTGACAGACGGTTCGGTTACGGCGTTAGGCCCTAAAAAGGCCTGGCATGCGGCGGTGCGCCGCAGATGTGCAGCACTGCTATTTTATTATAGACAACAAATTCCAAAAACCCAAACGATTTTCCGGAGAATTTCGGACGTTTTTGGCTGGCAAAAGAGGAAATTTCGGGCCTCCTGCCTCACTCCCTGGGTAGTTCCTGCATGTCCAACCAGTTGGGGCCGTACTGCGCGTCCGCCCGCAGCGGCGCATCCAGCCTAAAGGCGCGCTCCATGGTCTGGCGCACCATGGCCGCCACGGTGGTCAGGGCCGCTTCCGTCACTTCCAGCACCAGCTCGTCGTGCACTTGCAGCAGCAGGCGGGCTGGCAGCCCCTGCGCCTGCAACTCCTGATGCACCTGGATCATGGCCAGCTTCATGATGTCGGCGGCGGTGCCCTGGATGGGCATGTTGATGGCCTGCCGCTCGGCGCGCTGGCGCGCGGTGGCGCTGATCTTGGCGCGGTTGTTCTGCTGCAATTCCGGGAAGTAGCGGCGACGGCCCAACAGGGTCTCCAGGTAGCCCTGGCGGGCGGCTTTGGCTTTGGTCTCTTCCAGGTAGGCGCGCACGCGCGGGAAGCGCTCGAAGTAGGCGGCAATGAAAGCCTCCGCCTGGGCCAGGGTCAGGTTGCTATCCCGCGCCAGGCGGAACGCGCCCATGCCGTAGAGCAGGCCGAAGTTCACGCTCTTGGCGAAGCGGCGTTGCTCGTAAGTCACCTGGTCGAAGGGGATACCGTACACCGCTGCGGCGGTGGTGCGGTGGATGTCCTGCCCCTGGCGGAAGGCTTCCAGCAGGGTAGGGTCCTGGCTGATGTGGGCCAGCACCCGCAGCTCTACCTGGCTGTAGTCCACCGAGAGCAGGACATGCCCGGCGGGGGCGATGAAGGCGCGGCGGATGCGCCGCCCCACCTCAGTGCGGATCGGGATGTTTTGCAGGTTGGGGTTGTCGCTGCTGATGCGCCCGGTGACGGTGCCGGTCTGGTTGAAGCTGGTGTGCACCCTGCCGGTTTGGGGGTGAACCAGTTGCGGCAGGGCGTCCACGTAAGTGCCCTTCAGCTTGGTCAGCTCGCGGTGTTCCAGGATGAGGGGGACGATGGGATGGGCATCCCGCAGATCCTCCAGCACATCCGCCGAGGTGGAGAACCCGTGCGTCGTCTTGCGGACTCCCTCCGCCGGCAGTTGGAGCTTGCCAAAGAGCACGTCGTTGAGCTGCTTGGGGCTGTTGATGTTGAACTCGCCATAGCCGCCGGAGTGGGCGTAGATCTCCCGCTCCAGGTGGGCCAGCCGCTCGGCCAGCTCGCTGCTCATGGTCCCCAGGTAATCGACATCCAGCAGGACACCGGCCATCTCCATGTCCGCCAGGACCGGGACGAGGGGCATTTCCAGCTCTTCGTAGAGGCGGAGCAGGTGCTTCTGCGCCAGCTCGTCGCGCAGACCGCTCACCAGGCGGTGCGTGATGGCGGCATCGGCGGCGGCGTAGGGGGCCACCCGCTCGATGGGCACGCGGTCGATGGTGATCTGGCCCTTGCCCGTGCCGATCAGCTCCTCAATGGGGGTCATCTCCACGCCCAGGCGGATGAAAGCCAGGTTCTTGAGGCCCTTGTTGCGGCTGGCGGGGTTGCTCAGCCATTCGGCCACCATCGTATCGAAACGGATCGGCGACACGTCGATGCCGTGACGGCGCATCACCACCAGGTCGTACTTGCTGTTATGCGCATATTTGGGGATGCCGGGGTCGGTCAACGTTGGACGCAATGCCTCGATCACCGTGGCCTGGGGGAGCTGGTCGAGCCTGGCTTCCTCCAGCAACGGGTCCTGGCCCTTGCCTGCCGGGGAAACGTGGGCCACCGGGATGTAATAACCCTCGTCCGGGTCGGTGGCCAGCGCGATGCCCACCAGGTCGGCCAGCATCTGGTCCGTGCTGGTGGTCTCCACGTCGAAGGTGATGGCGCTGGCCTGTTGCAGCTTCTGGACCAGTGCATGCAGCGCAGGCTCGTCCTGCACGACGATTGTGCGGACCACTTCGCGGATGCCTGCCTCCGGCGTTTCCGGGGCGGGCGGGGCCTCCGGCGCTGTCTCTGCTTCTTCCTCTGCTTCGAACAGGGCCAACTGGGCGGCCTTGCCCGTCGGCTGGGCGCTTTCCCGGTCGTCGGGCAGGCGCGTGATCAGCGTGCGGAACTCCAGGGTGCGGAAAAGCTCGGCCACCCTGTCGCGGTGGTAGTCCTGCGCCACACAGGCGCTCAGGTCCAGCCTGGCCGGAACGTCCTGGCGGATGCGGGCAAGCTCCCGGCTGAGGAAGGCCATCTCGCGGCCCTCCTCCAGCTTCTTGCGCTGGCCGGCGGGCAGTTCGTCCAGGTGCTCGTAAATGGCCTCCAGGGAGCCGTAGGTCTGGAGCAGTTGGGTGGCTGTCTTTTCGCCGATGCCCTTGATGCCGGGGATATTATCGGAGGCGTCGCCCATGAGGGCTTTGAGATCGACCAGTTGGCGTGGCTCCAGGGCGTATTTCTCGCGGAAGGCGCGCAGGTCATAAAGCTGGTCGGTCTTGGTCCAGCGCCCTGGTGGCAGGCGGACGAGGGTGTGCTCCGTGACGAGCTGGAGCAGGTCGCGGTCTCCCGTGACGATCAGCACATCCAGGCCCTCGCCCTCCGCCTGGGCGGCCAGCGTGCCCAGGATGTCATCCGCTTCGTAGCCTTCAACCTCCAGGATGGGGATGTTGAAGGCCTGGACCAGCTCGCGGATGCGGTCCATCTGCGTGCGCAGGTCATCCGGCATTTTGTCGCGGGTGCCCTTATATTCGGCGTAGAGCTTGTCGCGGTTGCTGGTCCCCTGGTCAAAGGCCACCAGCAGGTAGTCGGGGCTGTCTTTTTCCAGGACGTCCAGCAAAGTGCGGGCGAAGCCGTAGGTGGCATTGGTGGGTTCGCCCAGGCGCGTGCTGAAGGCTTCCACCGGCAGCGCGTAGTACTGGCGGTAGGCGACGGCGTGGCCGTCGATCATGATCAATGTGGGCCGTTTGGAATTGGACATAAGCCTCAGCTTGGGTGCACCTTTGCGGTCAGTGTTTGCGCTGGTAGCTGATGAAATCCTCGATTTCATCCTGGCTCAGGGGGCGGCCCGGCGCGACCACGTAATAGGCGTCCGCCCAAAGCTCGCTGGCGCTGGCGGCCAGGATGGGCCGGGCGGTCAGGATGCGCTCCGCCGTCTCGGTCATCAGGGCCTGCACGACCTCGGAGGGGGCCTCGCCGGGCGGTATGCTGACCACCACGCTGATGTACGTGGGCTGCGCATCGACCTGTTCGGCCAGCCACTGGCGCGCTGTAATGCTCGCTTCCAGCCAGTCGGGCAGCGCCTGGATCAGCTCGGAGTCGAGCGCTGCCTGGGGGTCGCGCAGCAGCCAGACGCAGGCATACTTGACCAGCGTCTCCGGGTCGACGGCAGGGGCGGCTTGGGCGGCCCCGTGGTTGCCGGGCGCAGCGGCTTCCCCCGCCTGCGCGGGCTGGTCCGCCGCTTCCTCGGCGGGCGGGGGAGTGCCCTCTGCCTCCGCTGGCTCAGGGGCGGCCTCCACGCCGGTTTCGGCGTCGGCGGCGGGCGCTGCCGGGAGGCTCGCCGCGTCCTCCGGACCCGCCGGGGGCGTTTCTTCTTCCTGGCGGGCGGCGACCATCAGGGCCTGCAACATCTCTCTGGTCTGCTGGCGGACGTTGCGCAGGTGCACGTCCTCCGTAAAGACCATGGCCAGCACCATGTCTTCCACCGTTGGGGTGGAGACGACCATGTAGTTGGTCCGCGTTTGGGGCAGCGAGAGGAAGCGCATTTTGATGCCGCCATCCTGGAGCACGGCGGCGCAGTCGATCATGGCTGCCAGGGCCTCCATGTCGCCCTCCGGTAGCGCGCCCGCAGAGGCCACGATCTTCCCGTCGCGCAGCAGCATGGTCGCCTGGGCCAGGGATTCCAGCGTGTGCTGGGTCAACTGAACGGCCAGGGTCGCCGCATCCGTCTGGCCCTCCGGCGCGTCCTGTGGGCCGCTGGCCTCAGGCTGCGACGAGCCAGGCGGTTCCGGGGAGGCGGGGTCGTCCGCTTCCAGCCGGTTCTTGAGCGGCTCTGGCATGGGGATCAGCTTTTCGTCGGGTGGCTCTTGCGTTTCCCTGCCCTGCTGCCGACTTTCCGCCTTGGGCGGACCGGCGGCAGCCAGCTCGCGGAGCAGTTCTCGCTCGGCCTCGCTCAGGGGTAACTCCGAGGCGTCCGGGAACATATCGTCCGGGATGTCCACGCCGTCCGGGGGTGGCTCGGCAGAGAAATTCGGGTTGGCGATGCCCATCAGGTCGCGCACGGTTCCTGTATCCTCCAGGGCGGGCAGTGGGGGTTCCTCGGCGGCTAGCCGGGCGAAGACTTCCTCAGATTCGGCTGGGGCCTCAGTTGGAGGGGCGGCGTCGTCTTCGTCGGGGGCAGTGGCCCGCTCGCTCAGCCTGGCCAGCGGGCGACGCTGGCGCTCCGGCAGTGAGGTCTTCTCCACCGGCGCGCGCAGCGAGTCCACCAGGGCTTTGAAGGTGTCATCCTGCTGGTCCGCCATGTCAGGCTCCAGGGATTCCAGGACCTCGCCGAAGGTGGCGGCATCGTCGTGCGGATCGGCGGTGGCCAGGTACTGGCGCATCGCTGGCGAGTCGACGGTGGGCACGGAGCGGGTGTCGTGCTCCTCCTGCGCGCCTTCCTGCTCAGGGGGGGCGGCGTTTTGCAGCCTCTCTTCCGGAGGCTCCGCCGCAGCCGTGGCTGCTTCGCCCTCCTGGGACGGCCCCGAACGCAACGCCTCTTGCAGCAGTGGCAGCAGGGTCCGGGCGGTGTAAGGGCCACGCACCACGGCGTTCGGGCCGATGGCCCCGGTGTCCTGCTCATCAGCTTCATCCGGCACGCGCAGCAGGAGCGGCAGGCCGGGCCGGATGTGGCGCAGGGTCTCGGCCAGCGCTAGCGGGGAGACATCCGTCACGTTGAGGGAGATCACTGCCAGGGCGGGAGGGTGGCGGGACGCATATTCCAGGGCGGCCTTGCCGGTGACGAAGACCTTGGCTTCGTAATCTCCCGCCTGTTCGATGGCCGCTTTGATGCGGGCCAGGGCCTCGGCGTCGCTATCCACGAAGAGCACAGAAGTAATCATAGCGCCCTCATTGTATAGCGGCTCCGATCTGCCGTCAACGCGGTGGGTCGGCGATGGGGACTGCCGCGCAACTGGTCATCTCCGTGCTGTAGCTGCCGTCTGCGGACACCCAGGCCGTCTGCCCGGCGCGGCTGATCTGCCACCAGGTCCCGGCGGCGTTCTGGCCGGTGACGGAGAGCACCTCCCCCAGGTCCAGCAGGCCGAGGATATCGTAGTTGGTTCCCGGCCCGGTGCGGTAGCGCAGGTTGCTGATGTCCACCCGCACCTGGCAGGCGGTCCCCGGCTGCGCGGGGGCGGCTGGGGCGCTGACCCCAAAGGGGACCGGCGTGGCCAGCACCTCGCTATCCCGCTGGCGAATCAGCAGCGTCAAGGGGACCGGCGCGCTGGCCGTGCGGTGGCGGTAGGCGACGGCCTCCAACTGCTGGACGCCGCTGCGCGTGGGGGTCCAGGAGAGAATGGCCTGCAGGCTGGCCTGGCCGTTGCGCTCCGGGGAGGGCACACTGCTGAGCACGCTGCCTTCGGAGCGCAGCTCCACGCGGGTGACGCCCGCGCCATCCGTGGCGCTTACGTGCACCGCCACTTCGCGCCGGACGACGAACTCGCTGCCGTCCGGCGGCCACAGGATGGTGATGGTCGGCGCGCTGCCCGGCGCCACGTTGGGCGGCGGGGAGGGCGGTTGCGGCGTGGCTGAGCCGCTGATCAGGTTGCAGGCCAGCAGGGCCAGGGCCAGCAGGGGCAGGACGGCCAACGGCCAGGGCCGGCGCGCGCGCATCGCCACCGAGGTCTATGAACCCCCGCCGGGCGGGTTGGTCACCACCACGTCCAGCGTGCGGACGTTGTTCCCTTCGTCGCTCTCTGCCACCTGAGCGCCGCTGTCCACCGTCGCCTCCAGGCGGAAGTTGTCTGACCGCTCGAAGAGCACGTCCACCTCCAGATCCACCGATTGGCCGGGCACCAGGTTCACCACAATCGGCAGTTGGACGACCGCGCCATCGGGCCGTTTGAAGCTGGTGGTGAACTGCCCGCTGTTGCCGGTTCCCTGGTTGCGCACGGTCACCACGTAGCGCGCCCCCACGGTGCCGGTCTGGTTGAGCTGCAACACGGTGGGTCCGGTGATCGCGCTCACCACCAGGTCCGGGATGACAGGGGTGGCGCTCGGCGTGGGGGTTGGCGTGCCGGGAGCCGGGGTGCTGGTCGGCGGCGTGGTCGGCGTGGCTGTGGCGGGCCTTGGCGTGGGGCTGGGGGGCGGAACCACCACCGGAATCTGGCTGCAATCCCCGCTTTCGCTGGTGTAGGCGGAGCTGATCCAGCCGATGTTGATCCCATCCCGCACCTGCCACCAGCTATTGTCGCCCAGGCGGCCCACGATCTGCACCAGGTTGCCCAGCGTCAGCACGCGGATGATCGGGTAGTTGGTGGCCGGCCCGGTGCGGAAGTTAAGCCCCTGCACCTCCACGCGGGCGCGGCAGGTAGTGTCCTGCGGTGGGGGTAGGGTCACCCCAGGCGGAAGCGGCGCAGTAGCCGTGATCTGGGCAGCCGAGGCGCGCACGTTGACCGTGGCGCGAGCGGGCTGGCTGGCAATGCTGCCCCGGTAGGCGACCACTTCCAGCGTGGCCGGTCCAATTTCCAGGGGCGTCCACGGCTGGATAACCGAGAACTGCCTGTCCCCCAGCGGCGACTCGGAAGGCACGGTGTTGACGATGAAGCCGTTGACCCGCAGCTCCACGCGGGTGACACCGATGGTGTCCTGGGCGGTGGATTGCACCAGAACCTCCTGCCCCCGCACCACCTCGCTGCCGTTGGTGGGGCTGTTGATGGTCACGGTCGGGGCGCCAGCGGGCGAGGTCGCGGTGACGACAGGGGTCGGCGGGCGGTTTTGCACCAGGTTACACGCCAGCGTCCCCAGCGAGAGCATCAGGATGGCCAGACTGACCCGTGGCCCGAAAAATCTGCGCATCATCAACGCGCCTCCTCACAGGCGATGGCCTGGCGCTGCCGCCGGGGCCGACCGTTACGCGGCGATTCTAGCACCGGGCGGCGCTTCTGCGCCAATCAAACTGTGTTGAGCGCCTGCCGCAACTGGTCCAGGCTGAGGTTGCCGCCGCTCATCACCAGCACCACCTTCTTCCCCGCCAGCCGGTCCCTGATCTTCAGGGCAGCAGCCAGGGGGAGCGCGCCTGCCCCTTCCGCCAGGTTGTGGGTATGCTCCAGCAGGGTCACGATGGCTGTGTAGACTTCCGCGTCATCGGCCAGGATGAAGTCGCTGAGGTGCTCTTGCAGGATGGCCTGCGTGTTCTCGAAGGGGACGCGGGTGGCAACCCCTTCGCAGAAGGTGCGCATCGGCGCGTCGCCCCTGTATTCGCCCCGCCAGGCCAGGTATTGGGCGGGCGCGCCGCTTGCCTGGCAGCCGATAACCTCGATGGCCGGGTTCACCGTGGCGGCCACCAGGCAGCAGCCGCAGGCCCCGCTGCCGCCGCCGACGGGGACCAGGATGGCGTCCACATCCGGCAGGTCTTCCGCGATCTCCAGGGCGTAGGTTCCCACCCCGGCGATGAGATGCTCGTCGGTGGGGCCGACGTAGCGCATGCCTTCGCGCTCTGCCCGCTCCTGAATCCACAGGCGGGCCGTGTCGAAGTCCGGGCCGTGCTCGACCACCTCTGCGCCCAGGGCACGGATGGCGGCGGCCTTGCCGGGGTTGGGGCGCTCCGGCATGGCGACGATGGTGCGCGTGCCGGTAACCTTTCCGGCGAAGGCGATGCTCTGGCCGTGGTTGCCGGTACTGGCCGTTGCCAACCCGGCGGCGCGCTCCGCCTCCGAGAGATGGGCGGCCAGGTTGACCCCGCCGCGCACCTTGAAGGCTCCCACTGGCTGATGATTCTCATGCTTGATGTAAACCTCCGCGCCGAGCAGAGCGCTGAGGCCGGGGTAGAAGGTGAGCGGGGTGGGGCGCAGGTGGCGGTAGACGTGCTGGCGGGCGGCCAGGATGTCCTTGAATGTGACCATCCTCTTGTTCTCCTACGAGGTAACCCAAACTTAAACCAATTTTATCCCAAATATTACCCAAGGGGCAGGATAAAGCGGTTTATTATCCAGTGGCGTTAAACCGTGCAATGCAATAATGAAACCGGCGCATCTGGGCAATTCCATGAGCGCGCAGGATGGGATGGGAGGGACGCAGCATGTGGTTTTCGCCGTCGGGTGATCTGAGGCAATTCGTGCGGGCTTCTGGGCCTTTGCCAGGTGGCTGGTGCTGGGGTCGCTGGTTGGGGCCATAATCCTGGGGGCGATGGGCTTTCTGCCGGGTATGCGGGGCGAGGGGATCGTCAACGCGGCGGTGTGGGGGCTTGTCCTTGGCGGTAGCGCTGGCATGATGGCGACGGGCGCGCGCGTGCTGGGCAACTGGCGCGTGTGAGTGGGGCATTGATAAGAAAAAAGGGGAGGCGTGAGCCATCCCATTGCATGCTCGAACGCGCGCGTTCACGGTTTCAGCGCGCCGCAGACAGGGGGAGCACCTCGATTGAGTCGGCGGTATGTGCTGTTTCTGGCAGGCGGCCCTGCATGCTCCAGGGGCCGGTCCAGGTGATCTCTACCTCCACCACCTGGCCGCGCAGGTCGCGCGCGCTCTCCACAAAGACCAGCTTGTTCTGCGGCGTGCGTCCGCGCCACTTGCCCTTGTGCTGGTCCTCGAAGAGCACAGGCAACCGCTGCCCCAGGAAGCGCCGGTTGATCCCGGCGACGATTCGCTTCTGCAGGTCGTCCAGCGCCTGGCGACGGCGCTCCTTTTCCTCCTCCGGCACGTCGTCGGGCATGGTGCGGGCGCTGAGAGTCTGCGGGCGCGGGCTATACTTGGCGATGTGGGCCTTGTCCAGTTTCAGCTCGGCCAGGATGTCATAGGTGCGCTGGAACTGCTGCTCGCTTTCGCCGGGGAAGCCGACGATGATGTCCGTGTTGATCGCCACGTCCGGGATGCGCGCACGAATCCTGTGGATGAGGCGGCGGTAGTCGTCGGCGGTGTAACCGCGCTTCATGCGGGCCAGCACGTCGTCGTCGCCCGCCTGGATCGGCACCTCGATGTGGGGCATCACGCGCGGCAGCTCGGCCACCGTGTCCAGCAGCCTGTCCGTCATCCAGTTCGGGTGGCTGGTCAGGAAGCGGATGCGCGCCAGCCCCTCTGCTTCGGCCACGCCGTGCACCACGCGCAGCAGGTCGGCCAGGTCCGGGCCGTCCGGGATGTCTTTGCCGTAGCGGTCCACGATCTGGCCCAGCAGGGTGATCTCACGGACGCCCTGGCGGGCCAGGCTGCGCACCTCGCTCACGATCTCGCCCACGCTGCGGCTGCGCTCCACGCCGCGCCGGAAGGGGATGACGCAGAAACTGCAAGCGTGCGAGCAGCCATAGACCACCGGCACGTGCGCGCTGATGAGCCTGCCCCGCTCGTGCAGCGGCAGGATCAGGTCGCCGTCCTGCAATGCCTCGCGCCCGGCGCGCTCGGCAGCCTGAGCCTCCAGCGCCTCCGCTTCGGCGTGGCGGTCGCGCAGGAAGGCCACCATCGGCCCCGGCTCGGAGGGTGGCATGAAGACATCGACGAAGGGCAATTGCTGGCGCAGCCGTAGCGCATCCCGCACGCCGACCAGGCAGCCCATAACGCCGATGATCTTGTCGGGCTGTTGCTCCTTGAGCGGCCTGAGCATGTTCAGCCGCCCGTAGGCCTTGTCCTCGGCGGATTGCCGCACGACGCAGGTGTTCAGCACCCAGATGTCGGCCTCCTCCCAGCGGGCTGCGGCCTGGTGTCCGAGCCTTTCCAGCTCGGAGGCCAGCCTTTGGGAGTCGGCCACGTTCATCTGGCAGCCCAGGGTCCAGATGTGGTAACGCATGGTAGCTGCCTGACGTTCGGTCCTCGGAAAGAAAATACGAGCGATTCAGTGCGTATATTGTAATGGCAGGGGGAGGGGGCGTCAATGGCGCGCCGGGTGGGCTTCCGGCCCGCTCCGCAGGCGTGTTAGGAGCGGATATGAGGGCAAAGACGGACGGTATCGCTGTGATACGAGTGTGTTATAATCTGCCTCAATAAGGCGTCTTCTATACTACAGGGAAGGCGCTTGGGAGCCGTTGGCAATACCTGTGGTGTTTGGCTGAGGCTGAGAAAGTATATGTTCAACAAGCTGGTTAAAACGGTCTTCGGGGACCCCAACGAGCGCGAGCTGAGCCGCCACCGCGAAGTGGTGGACGCCATCAACGCGCTGGAGCCGGAGATGCAGGCGCTGAGCGATGCCGAACTCAGGGCCAAGACGGATGCATTCAAGGCGCGGCTGGCCGACGGCGAGACGCTGGACGACCTGCTGCCAGAAGCCTATGCCGTCGTGCGGGAGGCGTCGGTGCGCACCATCGGCCTCCGGCACTTCGACGTGCAGCTTATCGGCGGTATTGTGCTGCACCAGGGCAAGATCGCCGAGATGAAGACGGGCGAGGGCAAGACGCTGGCCGCCACCCTGCCGCTGTACCTCAACGGCCTGTTGGGGCGGGGCGCGCACCTGGTGACCCCCAACGACTACCTGAGCAAGTTCGGCTTGCAGCAGATGGGGCCGATTTATCATTTCCTGGGACTGAGGGCGGCGGTGATCCAGAACGCGGCGGCAGACCCCAGCCGGGGATCGTTCGTCTACGACCCGGAGTACAACTCCGACGACGAGCGCTACCAGAACCTGCGCCCGGTCTCGCGCCGCGACGCCTACCTGGCCGATATCACCTACGGCACCAACAACGAGTTCGGCTTCGACTACCTGCGCGACAACATGGTGACCGACCTGAGCCAGATTGTCCAGCGCGAGCTGCATTACGCCATCGTCGACGAGATCGACAACATCCTGATCGACGAGGCCCGCACGCCGTTGATCATCTCCGGCACGGCGGACCCGCCCTCCGAGTATTACCGGACCTTCACCGACATGGTGAAGCGGCTGCGCCCCAGCAGCGAGGAAAGCGTGGAGGCAGAGGAGCCGGACGGCGATTACGTGATCGATCTCAAGGATCGCGTGGCCTACCTGACCGAGCAAGGCATCGAGAAGATCGAGCGCTGGTTGGGCATCGAGCAGCTCTACCATCCCGATTACGCGGAGATGATCCCCTACCTGGATAACGCCCTGCGCGCGGTGACCCTGTACCACCGCGATAAGGACTACGTGGTGGATAACGGGCAGGTGATCATCGTCGACGCCTTCACCGGGCGGCTGATGCACGGGCGGCGTTTCTCGGAGGGGCTGCACCAGGCCATCGAGGCCAAGGAAGGGGTCGAGGTCCGGCGGGAAAACCTGACGCTGGCCACCATCACCTTCCAGAACTACTTCCGCATGTACGAGAAGCTGGCCGGTATGACCGGCACGGCGGCGACCGAGGCGGAGGAGTTCGAGAAAATCTACGACCTGGAAGTGACGGTGATCCCCACCAACGAACCGGTCATCCGCGTTGACCATGAAGACGTGGTCTTCATGACGCAGCGGGCCAAGTTCAACGCGGTGGTGGAAAAGATCAAGGAGCTGCACGCCAGGGGGCAGCCGGTTCTGGTGGGCACGGTCGCCATCGAAACATCGGAGCGGCTCTCTAAGCTGCTGGAGAAGGCCGGGATTCCCCACGAGGTGCTCAATGCCAAGCAGCACTTCCGGGAGGCGGCCATCATCGCCCAGGCCGGGCGCTCCGGCGCGGTTACCATCGCCACCAACATGGCCGGGCGCGGCGTGGACATCATGCTGGGCGGCAACCCGGAGGGGCTGGCCCGCGAGAAGCTGCGCAAACAGGGCATCGAGATCACCGCTGCCACGCCAGAGCAATGGCAGGCGGCGCTGGCCGAAGCCAGGCGGGAATGCGCCGAAGATCGGGAGCGGGTGCTGGCTGCTGGCGGTTTGTTTGTGCTGGGCACGGAGCGCCACGAGGCTCGCCGCATCGATAACCAGTTGCGGGGGCGCTCCGGGCGTCAGGGGGACCCGGGGGAGTCGCGCTTCTACCTCTCCCTGGAAGACGAGCTGATGCTCCGCTTCGGCGGCGAGCGGGTCAAGAACCTGATGCAGCGGCTGGACGTGCCTGAAGACCAGCCCATTGAGCACAGCATGATCAGCAAGACCATCCAGCAGGCCCAGATGCGGGTGGAAGGCTACAACTTCGACATCCGTAAGCACATCCTGGAATATGACGACGTGGTCAACAAGCAGCGCGAGGTCATCTACGCGCAGCGCCGTCGTATTCTGCAATCCGACAATCTGCGCGAGCAAATCCTGGGCATGATCGACGCGCAGATCGAGGCGCTGGCCGGGCAGTTCCTCGCCAGCGAGTACCAGGACGAATGGGACCTGGAGGGGCTTTACCGCGAGGCGCTGATGCTGTTCCCCGTGCCGGCCCACATCACGCCGGAGGGTTGGCCGGGCCTGGGCCGCGAGGAGATCGAGGCGCAATTGCGCGAAGGGGCGCGTGAAGCCTATACTGAGAAGGAGGCCCAGCTCGGCGAGCACATGCGCCAGGCGGAGCGGGTGGTGATGCTGGACGCCATCGATACGTTCTGGCGGCGGCATCTCACGGACCTGGACGTGCTGCGGGAGGGCATCGGCCTGATGGCAGTGGCCCAGCGTGACCCGTTGGTGGAATACAAGCGCCAGGCCTATACCATCTGGCAGACGATGCAGGATGAGATTCAACGCCGCACGGTGCAGAGTCTGTTCCGCATTCAGTTGCGGGAGCAACTCCCCGCTGCCCGTGTGCAGAATATCCGCCTGGCGCGTGGCGGTGATGGGGCTGCGGCAGCCGCGCGGGAACCCGTCCGGGTGACGGACAGGGAGCGGCTGGGCCGCAACGATCCCTGCTGGTGCGGCAGTGGGAAGAAGTACAAGCACTGCCACTATCGGTCCGATCAGGCAGAGCGGCGGACTCAACAGGGCACGGTGGTGCGCACGCCGGGCAAGCGGCGGCGACGACGTTGAGCAGCGGTGCAAAGGATGATCGCCGATGAGCGGGCAAGATGATCTGGCTGCGCGGTTGATGGACGATATGGACCCCAAGCTGCTGGAATTTATCCGCACGCGGGTCAGCTCCTTCATCAAATGGGATATTGTGCGCTTTTTCCATGACAACCCGCACACCACAGATACCGCCGACAACATCGCTCGCTATATTGGGCGCGACCCGCAGGCCCTGGAGAAGGAGCTGGGTGAGCTGGTGGAGGCGGGGGTGGTCCAGTCGTCCCTGGTGGCCGGGCGTCTGGTGTATACCCTGGCCAAAGACCAGGAGACGCGCGATCTGGTCAGTCGCTTCATCCGGGCCTGTGAGGATCGGCGCTTCCGCGTCAAAGCCATCTATCATGTGATCCGGGGGATGGGTTAGCGCGTGAGGGGGAGGCACACCCGTGGAGCGTGAGGCGACGGGCATAACCGGGCTGGACGAGATGCTGATGGGCGGCTTCTTTCCGGAGACCGCCAACCTGGTGGAGGGAGCGCCCGGCACGGGCAAGACAACCCTGGGCATGCAATTCATCTACCACGGCATCACGGCCTGCCAGAAGCCGGGGCTGATCCTGACCTTTGAGGAGTTCCCCCGGCAATACTACCGCGACGCCGCCAGCTTTGGTTGGGACCTGCACGCCCTGGAGGCGGAGAACAGGCTGCGGGTGATCATGACCAGTCCGGAGGTGACCCAGGCCGACGTGAAGCGGGTGGGCGGCCTCCTGGAGCGGCAGGCCGACGAGATTCAGGCGCAGCGCATCTTGATTGACAGCATCTCCCATTTTGAGCGCATTGCCAGGGACCGCTCTGAGCTGCGCGACATGGTCTTCGAGTTTATCAACGGCCTCAAGCGGCTGGGGCTGACGATTATCCTGACCCAGGAGAGCCGTTCGCTTTTTGGCCAGAGCGCTGATCTGGGGCAGGAGCTGGCTTTTGTGGCCGATAGCTACATCCTGTTGCGCTATGTGGAGATCGCCAGCGCCATTCGCAAGGCGTTGCTGGTGCTCAAGCTGCGCGGCTCCGACCATGCCAAGGACATCCGCCAGTATGAGATCACCCCGCAGGGGCTGGTGGTGCAGTCCCGGTTTGAGGGGCAGCAGGGCATCATGAGCGGCAACCCCACGCCCAGCATGGCCGATGCCTTCGACCTGGCTTTTGGCCGACCGCGCCAGGGCACGTCAGGGTGATGGGCCGGGTATGGATTCGCTCAGCCTGAACCAGCTCCTCACCATTTATGCCTGGTTCCCGCTGGTCGCGTTGCTGTTCATCATTCTGCTCATCGCCCGTTTTTACCAGAAGCTCACCGGCGACAACACGCACTATCCCCTTTTTGGGGTCCCTATCGTGCTCTACGGCGTGGCTGCCGCACACTATGCCGATGTCAACCAGGTGATGGATGATGCAACGGGAGACTTGCTGATGTTTGCCGGTGGTCTCATTCTGGCCCTGCTGTGTGTGACGCTCTACCGCCAGATGACGACGGGTCGCTAGGTGGGGCAGGGTGGAGCGCAGCGTGCTGGCCCTGATGAGCGCGGTCGGGCCGTTTGCCGTGGCCCTGGCGCTGGTGGTATTGGGTCAGCTCAGCCAGCGCCTGGGGGCGGTCACCAAGATGCCCCCCCGTTACCGGTGGTTCTATGTGGCTGCCGGTCTGGTGGGGTGTAGCGTGGTGGCCCGTCTGCTGGGCGTCAGCAGCGCCGCGCGGGAGGTGCTCTCGCTGGTCTACAGCGCGACGTTTGCTGTGGGGGTCACCCTGGGGCTGGTGGTGGCCTGGCACTATTGGGGCTGGTTGTTTGGGGAGCGCAAGTGAAGTGATAGGAATTGTGGCGCGGCCTTATGGCGGGTTCTAATGTACCTCCTCCGATGCCCGTTGACGGCGCGGAGACTGTCTTTGTTGCCCTGCTGGTTGACCCTTCTGGCGTGGTGTTGGGCGCGGAGCCAGGAGGGGGGGCGTGGGTAGTCCCTGGGCAGAGCCTGGCGACGATTCTGATCCCCTACCATGAGGTGCCGTTCGCCGACTGGTGGGATGATCTGGTCGCCCGCGCCGCCGGGCAGCGCCACCAGAGCGTGGCCAGGCTAACCCAGCCTGACGGGCGGACCTCCCCGGTCATGGTGAGCCTGTCGTCGGTTAGCGGGGGGCAGGCGTTCCTGCTTACCTGCCTGCCGCCCGGCTCCCGTCGTATAGCGCTGTTGCACGCCCTGCAAAGCACCAGCGTTGCGCTTTCGCGCCTTGATCTGGATGGCGTGCTGCTCACCGTGCGCGAGAAGGTGTGCGCCCTGCTGCCTGCCGAGTGTTTCTACATTGCCCTGTACGACCGCGAGGTCGGGCTGATCCAGTTACGGGAGGTGGTGGACGACCACCAATATCTGGGCGGGACCTCCATCGTCCAGTCCCCGCAGGAGGGGCTGGTCGGCTGGGTGCTGAACAACCGCAAGCGGCTGCACGTGGGGGACGTGCAGCGCGATCCGCTGCCTGCGCCCATGGTAGTGCACGGCAGCACCCCGCGCGCGTTGCTGCTGGTGCCGCTCATCGCGCATGGCGAGGTAGTCGGGGCGCTCTCCGTGCAGAGCTACCAGCCGGATATCTATACCGAGGAGGACCTGTGGTTCCTGGATGCCATCGCTGCACAGACTGCCATGGCCGTCCACAATGCCTACCTCTACGACCAGACCATCTCGCGTCTGGCGGCGCTGGCTTCCCTGCAGAACACGGTGCTCAGCCTGGCTTCCACGTTTGACCAGGAGAACGTGGTCGCCATTGTGGAACAGGCGGTGCTGAGCCTGCTCGGCCCGGACGAGGTGCGCGTCTACCTGCACGCTCCGCTGACGGGTGAGCTGTGCTTTGCCGCCGGGCGCACGCCCCAGGGCCGGACCGGCGCGCGCGAGGACCCGCTGCTGGACAGCCTGGTTGCCCTGATTGACGAGCAGGGCGAGCCTTTGCTCCTGGCGGATGCCCAGGAGGGGCCGGCCATCGTCGGCGATTTTGACTGGCCACCCGCTGCGCTCGCGGGCTATCCCATCCGCCGCGCCGGGCAGCGCTGTGGGGTGCTGTTGTTGCTCTACAGGGAGGCGCGCTGCTTTCGCCAGGACGAGCGCCACATCCTCAGCCTGTTGGCCAGCCAGACGGCCATTGCCCTGGAAAATGCCCGTTACCATGCCGACCTGGTCCACCGCTTTGAGGAGGTCTCGGCGCTCTACGACCTGGCCCAGCAGGTCACCGGCCAGTTGGATGGCGAGGACATCTTGCAGCTTGTCGTCCATACGATGCGGGATATTTTCCAGTGCCGGGCGTGCGTGCTGGCTCTGCTGGACGAGGAAAGCCAGGAGATCGTGATCCGGGCGGCGGCGGGCATCAAGGAGCACTGGAAGGCAGCCGCCCGCTTCCGAGTCGGCGAGGGCGTAGCCGGGAGTGTGGTGGCCACCGGCAGGTCCATCTATGTGCCGGATGTGCACGCCGACCCCAACGCACTGATCTTCGACCCGGAGGTGCACAGTCTGATCGCTGTGCCGGTCATGTTCAAGAACCGGGTGGTCGGGTCGCTCAACCTGGACAGCGCCGTGCCCAATGCCTTCTCGCCGGAGCACGAGCGCATCCTGACCATCGCCGCCGCCCAGGTGGCCGCCGCGCTGGAGAACGCCCGCCTGTACCAGGCCGAGCTTGAGCGCGCCCGCAAGCTGGCGGAGGCCAACCGACAACTGGAGCACTATGAGAAACTGCGGCAGGAGTTGATCCAGAACCTGGCGCACGAGCTGAACACCCCCCTGACCTATATCAAGGGGTATGCCGGTCTGTTGCAGGCGGGCGAGCTGGGGCCGGTTTTGCCGGAGCAGGCCGAGGCGTTGAGCGTGGTGGCGGAGAAAGCGGACGTGCTGGAGCAGGTGGTCCACGACGTGGTGATGCTGGAGCAGATCAGCCCCGACACGCTTGACCTGGAGCCGCTGGAGATCAACGTTCTGGCCCGGCAGGCGCTGGCGTCGGCGCGCCTGATCCACGGGGCGGGGCGGCTCCGTTTTGAGCTGGATTTGCTGCCCGGCGAATGTTGGGTTCTGGGGAACCGCAGCCGCCTGAACCAGGTGCTGGACAACCTGCTGAGCAACGCGATCAAGTTCACGCCGGAGGGGGGCGTGGTTGCTTTGCGCACCCGGCTACAGGCGGACGGGCGCGAGGTGGCGGTTGCCGTGGCCGATAGCGGCATCGGCATCCCTGCGGAGCACCTTGAGCGCATTTTTGAGCGCTTCTACCAGGTGCGGGACCCTGCCCGCCGGGGCGTTGGCGGGTCCGGCATCGGCCTGACCATCGTGCGGCGGGTGATTGAGGCCCACCGGGGGCGCATCTGGGTGGAAAGTGAGCCGGGAAAGGGCAGCGTTTTTACCTTTGCCCTGCCTGTGCTGGAGGGATACGCCGTCCGTGGCGGTTAGTGGCCGGTTGCGGTGTCTCATCGCCGCGATGCCCAAGGTCGAGCTGCATCGCCACCTGGAAGGGGCCATCCGCCTGGAGACCCTGGTGGACATCGCACGTCAGTACCACATCCCGCTGCCCGGCTATCGGGCCGATGACCTGCGCCCTCATGTGCAGATGACGGCCGGCGAGCCGCGCAACTCCGACCGTTTCCTCAGTAAATTTGGCCTGCTGCGGCGCTTTTTCCGCTCGCCGGAGGTGGTTCGCCGGATCACGGCGGAAACGGTGGCCGACGCGGCGGCGGATAACGTGCGCTACCTGGAGCTGCGCTTCACGCCCTTCGCCCTGGCCAGCCAGATGCGCTTTCCGTTGCCGGAGGTGATGGCCTGGGTGTGCGATGCGGCCATGCAGGCGGCGGCGGAGCACGGTATCAAAGTCGGCCTCATCGCCTCCATAAACCGCCACGAGCGCGTCGAGCTGGGCCTGCAAACCGTCCAGGCTGCGCTGGCCTTCCGCGAGCGCGGCGTGATCGGGCTGGACCTGGCCGGACGCGAGGTCGGCTTCCCGGCGCGGCGGTTTGGCCCGCTCTTCCTGGAGGCCCGGCGTGAGGGACTGGGGATCACCGTGCACGCCGGGGAATGGCAGGGGCCAGCCAACATCCGCGATGCCATCGAGCACATGGGGGCGGACCGCATCGGGCACGGCGTGCGGGTTGTCGAGGATTCGCGGGTGGCCGCGCTGGCCCGCGAGCGCGGGGTCGTCTTTGAGGTGTGCCCCACCAGCAACCTGCACAGCGGCGTCGTCGCCGACCTGCGCCAGCATCCGCTGCTGGATATGCACTACCTGGGGCTGCCGGTGACGATCAACACCGACGATCCGGCGATCAGCAACATCTCGCTCACCGACGAGTATGCGCTGGCGGCGGATGTGTTCGGTTTCTCGCTGGAGACGCTGCGCCAGGGGGTCCTGACGGCGGCGCGGGCCTCGTTCCTGCCACAGGCGGAGAAAGAGGCCCTGCTTGCCTCGTTGCAGCGCGAGCTGGATCGGGTGCTTGGCGGGCAGGCCGATGACCGCCAGCGGCAGGTAAGCGAGGTGTGATGTTTCGTATTGGCGACCTGGAAATCCACGTCATCAACGACGGTCTGGTCAGGGTGGATAGCTGCGGGGCCTTTGGGCTGGTGCCCCGCGCGCTGTGGGAGTCGATCCTGCCGCCCGACGCGGACAACCTGATCCCGATGACCCTCCACAACCTGGTGCTGCGTGTGGGGGGGCGGACTGTGGTGATCGACACCGGCCTGGGGGATCGGCTCACCCCGAAGATGCGCGCGCTGTGGCATCTGGAGCGGCCCTCCGGCGGCCTTCTGGATGGCCTGGCCCGGCTGGGGATCGCGCCGGAGGAGGTCGATCTGGTGATCGACACCCATCTGCACGGCGATCACTGCGGCGGCAATACCACCTTTGACGAGGCCGGGCGGGTCGTCGCGCGCTTCCCCAATGCGGAGTATGTGGTGCAGCGCCGCGAGTACGAGGACGCCATGCGCCCCAACGAGCGGACCCGCGCCACCTACATCCTGGATAACTACGCTCCCCTGGCCCGGAGCGGCCAGTTGCGCCTGTTGGACGCCCCGGAGGAGGAGCTGGCCCCCGGTGTTTTTGGCGTGGTGACGCCGGGGCACACCCCCGGCCACATGAGCGTCCGCTTTGAGAGCGCGGGGCAGCACGCCCTGTTCGTCTGCGATCTGGCCTCCTATGCCGTGCACTTCGAGCGGCTGGGCTGGATGACCGCCTACGATGTCGAGCCGCTGGTCACGCTGGAGACCAAGCGGCGCTGGCAGCAATGGGCGCTGGCGCACGATGCCCTGCTGATCTTTCCCCACGATCCGCAGGTCCCGGCGGCCCGCCTGGTGCAGCCCGCCGAGGGGAAGCCCCGTCTGGAGCCGGTTCCCCTGGAGTACAGTTGAGGGCGGTTGACGCCCCGCGCCCTCCTATTGCTCCTCCCACTCGCGGATCACGGTGAGTATAAACTCACGCACCGCATCGTCGTCGATATCGCTGACCGCCTCGTAAAACAGGCCGTCGATCTCGATCCGCACCCCGCCCTGCGGCGCTGCGTGGATGTGGAAGCTGCGTCCCTGGAACTGCTGGGTGGTGGTGAGGCGGTACTGCAAGTGCGCCTCGATCTGCTCGGCGATGCTCGGCGGTTCTGGGACTGGCCCCGGCGTCTTGCCCCGCGTCTGGATGGCCTTTTTCACGTTGTCGAAGAAGGACCCCAGCGGCTCTGGCTCCGGCATCGTGGACGTGTAGGACAACCGTGGCGGTGGGGAGGCCGTCTGCCGCGAGGGTGGCGGGGCGGCAGGGGGTGGCGTGGGGTCCACCGGCGAGGGCTGCTCCGCGGTCAGGTCGGGTTCTGGCAGCGGCTCCTGGGGGGCTGGCTCCGGCACCTCCACCTGGGCGGGTTCTGGACGGGGGGGCGGTGGAGCGCTCTCGCTTTCCCTGGCCAGGAGCGCCAGCTCGCGCAGCACGGCCATAAAGCGCCGTTCCTGGCCAGCGGCGCGGAGCTCGCCTATGGCGCGGAAGCGCTGCCCCCCGATCTGCACCACCAGCGAGCCGTCGATCACGTCCCGCCAGACGCGCATGACCTCGACGGTATCGGGCGGGGCGGCCACGTCTGGCGTGGGGTTGCCTGGGGCAGGCTTCTGGGGCAGCATCGGCTGTTTTTTCTCCATGGCTGCTTTTTCCTCCTCGGTGTAAAAGAAGAAGTTCCGGATGCTCCTGCCGATGCTGCTCAGCGCGCCGCCGGCGCGCTGCTCCGCCGGCGATGGCGCTTCCTGGCTGGGGGTCTGTGTCGTTGCGGGGGAGGGCGTCTGCTCGGCGGCTCGCTGCCGGGCCTTGCGCTGGCCTCGCCGCCAGAAGATGATGCCCCACAGAACCACCAGCAGCACGCCCGAACCGCACGTCATCAAGATCAGGCCGGGCGGCATCTGTCTGATCAGGTCTTCCATACCCATGACTTAACCCCCAGTGAACTCCATGCGGCTGTTGCCTGCATTCTCGATCTATTCACCCCGGCTGGCAAGTCGGGCAGAAGTGCGTGCCGCGCCCGCCCACCACCATGCGGCGGATCGTCGTCCCGCAGACAGGGCAGGGCTGCTCCGCCCGCCCATACACGCGGAAGTGGGCCTGCGACTCGCCCCGGCTGCCATCTGGCTTGCGGTACCAGTTGACGCTGGCTCCTTCGTGCAGGACGCCCTGTGCCAGCGCCTCCCGGATTCCCTGGTAGAGCCGGGCCTGCTCATCCCCGGAGAGGCTGCTGGCGGCGCGCAGGGGGTGCAGGCGCGCCCGGTGCAGCGCCTCGTCGGCGTAGATATTGCCGATCCCAGCGAGGAAAGTCTGGTCCAGCAGCAGCGGCTTAAGCGCGCCCTTGCGGCGGGCCAGGCGCTGGCGGAAGGCCTCCAGGGTGAAATCGTCGGCCAGCGGCTCTGGCCCCAGCCTGCCCAGCACCCATGCCGGGTCCGGGGTCAGGTAGACCACCCCGAACTTGCGCGCGTCGGAAAAGCGGAGCTGGTGGCCGTTCTCCAGTTGAAAGCGGAAGTGCACCCAGCGGTCGGCCTCGTGCTGCGCCTCGTCCGGGGCCACATAGAGCCGCCCGGTCATCTTGAGGTGGATGATCAGCGTGCTGGAGTCGAGGTCGATCAGGATGTATTTGCCCCGCCGCCGGATGGCCCGGACGGTTTGCCCCCGCACCCCCGCCACAAACTCATCCGGGGTGGGGAAGAGCAAGCCCTTGGGCCAGTCCAGCCAGGCATCGAGGATGGTCCGTCCGATGAGCGGCCCGCGCAACCCACGCACCACGGTCTCGACTTCGGGTAATTCGGGCATTGTGCCTCCTGGGTTCTTGCTTTGCGGTCCGGGGGCTGGCGCACTTGTGCCCCTGCGCTGCCTGGTGGCGCTGGCGCTTGAATCTTAAAACTTCCCCGCCGGGGAGAACCCCCGTGCTATAATCGCTGGTATCCGGCAAGCATATCGGTATCCCTGGCTTCTTTGCAAATAGGTGTTCTGGTTTGCTGATGAGCAACAAACAGGACTTTGTTCACCTCCACGTCCACACCGAATATTCTCTGCTCGATGGCCTCAGCAAGATCGATCGCCTTGTGGAGCAGGCGAAGGCGCTGGGCATGTCCGCGCTGGCGATCACCGATCACGGCGCGATGTATGGCGTGGTGGAGTTCTTCCGCGCTGCCCGGCGGGCCGGGATCAGGCCGATCATCGGCATGGAGGCTTACCTGGCCCGGCGCAGCATGGAGGACCGCGACCCTGAGCTGGACAGCCGTCCCTACCACCTGCTGCTGCTGGCCCGCAACCAGACCGGCTACAAGAACCTGCTCAAGCTGGCCAGCGAGGCCCAGTTGCGCGGCTACTACTACCGCCCGCGTGTGGACAAGGCCCTGCTGGAGCAGTATGCCGAGGGCCTGATCGCCACCAGCGGCTGCCTGGCCGCCGAGATCCCGCGCGCCTTCGAGGCCGGGCAGGACGACCGCGAGCTGCGGGAACTCATCGGCTGGTACCAGGACGTGTTTGGGCCGGAGCACTTCTTCCTGGAACTGCAACAGCACGACATCCCTCAACTGGAGCGGCTCAACCGGTGGCTGGTGGAAAACAGCCGGTATACCCACGTGCCGCTGGTGGCCACCAACGACGTGCACTACATCCGGGCGGAGGATTTCGATCCGCACGATACGCTGCTGTGCATCCAGACCGGCAGCGTGAAGAACGACCCGGAACGCATGCGCATGACCGACCCCAGCTACCACCTGCGCTCGCTGGAGGAGATGTGGGCGCTCTTCCGGGACGTGCCGGAGGCGCTGACCAACACGCTGCGCATCGCCGAGATGTGCGAGGTGAGCCTGGAGCACAACGACTACCACCTGCCCCTCTTCCCCGTGCCGGAGGGCTATACCGAGCAGAGCTACCTGCGCTACCTCTGCGAGAAGGGCAAGCGCTGGCGCTATGGCGAGCGCGCCGGCGACCCGCAGGTGGTCCAGCGGCTCGACTATGAGCTGAACATCATCCACGAGATGGGGTTCGATACGTACTTTCTCATCGTGTGGGACCTCTGCGAGTTCGCCCGCCACGCCGACATCTGGTGGAATGTGCGCGGCAGCGGCGCGGGCAGCCTGGCGGCCTACTGCCTGGGCATCACCAGCATCGACCCCCTGCAGAACAGCCTGATCTTTGAGCGCTTCCTCAATCCGGGCCGCGTTTCCATGCCGGATATCGACCTGGACTACCCCGACGACCGCCGCGCCGAGATGATCGAGTACGCGGCGCAGAAGTACGGGGAGGACAAGGTCGCCGCCATCATCACCTTTGGGACGATGGGTTCCAAGGCGGCCATCCGCGACGTGGGCCGCGCCCTGGACATGCCGCTCACCGAGGTGGACCGCATCGCCCGGATGCTGCCCAGCGGGGCCAAGCCGGTCAAGTTCCGCGATGCGCTGGGCGACGACCCCAGCAAGGCCGTGCCAGACCTCAAAGAAGCTTACGAGGCCGATCCGGAGGTCCGCCGCCTGGTGGATACGGCGCGCAGCCTGGAGGGCGTGGTGCGCCACGCCAGCACCCACGCCGCCGGGGTGATCGTCGCCGACAAGCCGCTGACCGAGTACATCCCGCTGCACCGGCCCACCAAGGGCGAGGGCGGGGCCAACGATGTGCCCGTGAAGCAGGTGACCCAGTTTGACATGGAGACCTGCGAGTCGCTGGGCCTGCTCAAGATCGACTTCCTGGGCCTTTCCACGCTGACCATCATGCGCAAGGCCTGCGAGCTGATCGAGCAGTACCACGGCATCCGCTACACGATGGAGAACATCCCCTACCGCCCCGACCCCAATAACCCGGAGATCACGCGCATGGTCGAGCAGACGTTCGACCTGATCGGGCGCGGCGAGACGGTGGGGGTCTTCCAGATCGAGAGCGCGGGCATGCGCAAGATGCTGACCGAGATGCGCCCGCGCACCTTCGAGCACATCATCGCCGCCATCTCGCTGTACCGCCCCGGCCCCATGGAGTACATTCCGCAGTTCAATCGCCGCCTCCACGGGGAGGAGGAGCCAAACTACAAACACCCCAAGCTGGTGCCGATCCTGGAGGAGACCTACGGGATCATCGTCTACCAGGAACAGATCATGCAGATTGCGGCGGAGCTGTTCGGCTACTCGCTGGGCGATGCCGACCTGATGCGCCGCGCGGTCTCCAAGAAAAAGGAGCAGGACCTGCTCAAGCACCGCGCCATCTTCATCGAGCGCGGGCCAGAGCACGGCGTGCCGCCGGAGGTGGCCAGGGCCATCTTTGCCGACATCGAGTATTTTGCGCGGTACGGCTTCAACAAGAGCCACGGCGCAGATTACGCCGTCATCACCTGCCAGACGGCCTTCCTCAAGACGCACTACCCGGTCGAATACATGACGGCGCTGCTCTCCGTCCACCGCGACGACACGGCCAAGGTGTCCCATTTCACCGCCGAATGCCGCCGCATGAACATCCCCATCCTGCCGCCGGACGTGAATCGCAGCGATCTGGATTTCACCATCGAGGAGACGCCGGACGGCCGGCGCGGCATCCGCTACGGGCTGGCCGCGGTCAAGAACGTCGGGGTGGGGCCGCTGGCGCACATCATTGAGAAGCGGGAGGAGGGCGGGCCGTTTGCCGACCTGGGCGATTTCTGTCGCCGTGTCGATCTGCGCCTGGTGCAGAAGCGCGCCCTGGAGAGCCTGATCCGCGTCGGCGCGCTTAAGGATTTTGGCACGCGCCCGCGGCTGCTGGCGGCGCTGGAGCGCATGCTGAGCTACAGCGCGGAGCAGCACCGCGCCAGGGAGGTCGGGCAGCTCAGCCTGTTCGGGGGCGGAGCCGGGGTGGCTTCCGAGTCTGTGGACGACCTGCTGAGCAACCTGCCCGATCTGGAGGAGGTGGAGCAGCGCGAGATGCTCAAGTGGGAGAAGGAGCTGGTGGGCCTCTACGTGACCAGCCACCCTCTGGATTCGGTGATGCATTTCATCCAGAATCCCTACAGCAACGTCAGCCAGAGCCAGGAATTGAAGGACGACCCCGAAGCCTGGCATGGGCGGCCCGTGGTTGTGGTGGGGCTGGTGGAGGGCGTGCGCGCGCTGATGACCCGGCGCGGCGAGATGATGGGCGTCGTCACGCTGGAAGACCTGCAGGGCCAGATCGATGCGGTGTTGTTCCCCCGGACCTGGAGTCGCTTCGGCGAGCTGATCGTGCCGGAGACGGTGGTCCGCGTGCAGGGCAAGGTGGATACCAGCCGGGGCGAGCCGCAGATCATCGTGGAGTCCGTCACGCAGAATTTCGAGGTGGCCGAGGAGGCGCGGTCCCCAGGGCAGCCCTTCCCTGGCCTGGCCCTGCCCCCCTGGCTGGAGGCCGAAGCCGAGCGGGCCTCTCAGGAGGCCGAAGTCCCTGACGAGGAGGACGCCCCAGAAGCGCCCCCCGTGGAGCCGCCCCCGCCGCCCTACGTGGCCCCGGCCACGGCGGGCGCAGCGCCGGACGCCCCGGACCTGGTGCCGCAGGTGGTGGGGCCGCCGCCCTCCGCTGCCCAGGAGCGCCCTGCCTGGGCCGAAGCGGAGGACCGTCCGGCAGGCCGGCCAGCCGCTCCCCCGGCGGGGCCGCCCGGCCTGGTGGTCGTGCGTTTTGAGCGCTCCGGCGATGCAGCGCGCGACCGCCGCCGTCTCAACCATATTCACGGGCTGCTGGTATCCTATCCCGGCACGGACCGCTTCCGCATTGTGCTATGTGGCAGGGAGCGCGACGTGTGCATGGACTTCCCCAACCACACCACGGGTTACAGCGAGGCCCTGGTGGCGGAGCTGCGCGCGCTGCCCGGCGTAGAAGTCATCCGGCAGACCTGAGCGCGCCGCCCGCGCCGGGACCCGGCGGCATTGCCCCCGTCTGTGCGGATGGGTCGTGTTGCGTTTTTGCGGTGAAAAGTGAAGTTAGGCGCTGCTTCGGAAAGGAGCATATTCACATGGAATACGAGATCAAGGGGACGGTGCTGCCCATGCTGCAAATCAAGCTCCGGCAGGGGGAGGCCGTCTACACCGAGTCGGGCGGCATGGCCTGGATGGGGGACGGCATCGAGATGAAGACCAGCGGGCGCGGCGGGCTGGGCGGGATGTTGGGCCGCGCGCTGGCTGGCGAATCGCTCTTCTTGACCACGTACACCTGCCACGCGCCTGAGGCCACCATCGTCTTCACGCCAGAAGCTCCCGGCCACATCCTCCCCGTGCCGCTACAGGCCGGGTACTCGATCATCGCCCAGAAGGACGCCTTTATGTGCGCGGAGGACTCCGTGGGGCTGGAGATGCACTTCCGCCGCCGCCTGGGAACCGGGCTGTTCGGCGGCGAAGGGTTCATCCTGCAGAAGCTGACCGGCCCCGGCACGGCCTTTGTGGAGATCGCGGGGGAGGTGCAGCAGTACCAGCTCGAACCCGGCCAGGTGATCAAAGTGGACCCCGGCCACATTGCCATGTACGAGCCGACGGTGGACTACGACATCGAGATGGTGCGCGGCGTGACCAACGTGCTGTTTGGCGGTGAGGGGCTGTTCCTGGCGACGCTGCGCGGGCCGGGGCGCGTCTGGTTGCAGACCATGCCGCTGGTCAACCTGGCGGGCGCTATCAGGCGCTACATCCCCACCAAGAGCTGATCGCCCACAACAGCCACGCCAACGCGACACATCCCGGTCCACCGCCTGGCCGGGATGTGCCGCTGGGATGGTCGCTCAGGACTGGGCGGCCTTGCGTGGCGGCCCGTCGTAGCTCTGGGTGTAGTTTTTCCCCAGGTTCCTGGCCAGCCATTTCTGGTATACCTCGTTGCTGATATCGAAGATGAAGCTGGTCCGCCGGTGGCAGCTATGACACAGGCAGACCAGCTCGTTCAGCCCCTGGCTGGCGCGGTTGAGCTGCGCGACCACGTTCAGCCGCCCCCCGCAGTGCGAGCAGGGCTGTTCGCGGGCGTATTCATACTGGCAGGCGATGTCCTGGGCAATGATGTAGCCCTCAGGGGTTTTTGCGTACAGCTCGCTGGTTCGCCTGGGATTGTAGGTGGGGTCTGTGCTGCCGTCTGTTCGACGCAAGAGCCAGCGCAAGAATGGCATCGGGTGCTCTCTCCGGGTTGGAGCGTCTCCTGATATAACACGTGGTGTGCTGCGCCTAACAGATACCACTATTCGGAAACGCGCACAACCGGGGCCACCCTGGCCCCCAGCAGGCGGACCAGATCGGCCACCGGCACGCGCAGGTTTGTCCCCCGCTGGCCGGCGCTGATCAGGATG